>Ga0233427_10001528_pt1 | contig 24469 bp, 24 predicted proteins | sample SI_118_April2016_5_FD_179885 | JGI IMG/M metagenome (GOLD analysis project Ga0233427, IMG submission 179885) | Seawater microbial communities from Saanich Inlet, British Columbia, Canada - SI_118_April2016_100_MG | ecosystem: Environmental > Aquatic > Marine > Inlet | place: Canada: British...
AAGGAACTTATATTGTAAAAACTGCCAAGTACAATACTGTTTTTATTAAAAAATAAATTATGAAGAATAAAAATTATATATTAGCATTATTAGTGATGTCAATATTTGTAGCATCCTGTAAAAAAGATGGAGAAGAAATTACACCAATTAATCCATCTCCAACTGCACATTCAGTAAATGTTCCAGATTTTGTAAATAATTTTGCATTATCAGGCCCAATGCCTATTCCTGCTGACAATCCACTTACAAAAGAGGGAATCGCTTTGGGTAGAAAATTATTTTACGAAAAGAAATTATCAGGTGATAACACTATGGCTTGTGCTTCTTGTCATGCTCAGGAACTTGCTTTTTCAGATAACAATCAGTTTTCTGAAGGAATTACTGGTGATTTGGGAGACAGGCAAGCAATGGCGATTATTAATTCTGCATGGGATGATTTATTCTTTTGGGATGGTCGTGCAGTTTCTTTAGAAGACCAAGCATTTGGTCCGGTAGTTAATGAGGTAGAATTGAACACTACATGGCCAGAAGTAGAAGCAAGACTTCAAAATGATGCAGAATATCCAGAATTATTTAAGAAAGCATTTGGAACAAAAACAATAGATTCTGTTTTGGTTTCAAAAGCAATAGCTCAATTTGAGAGAACCATGGTTTCATTTAATTCTAGATTTGATAGATTCTTTTATGGTTCTGAAGATATTTTTACTGACTCAGAAGAAAGAGGATTTGATTTGTTTTTTGACAAAGCAGAATGTGTTCATTGTCATTCAGGTCCAATGTTAACAGATTTTACTTTCAGAAATAATGGTTTGGATGCAACTTTTGATGATATTGGACTTGGAAAAGTAACTGGCTTGGCTTCAGATGAGGGCAAGTTTAAAGTTACAACCCTAAGGAATATAGCACAAACAGCACCGTATATGCATGATGGAAGATTTGCTACCTTAGAGGAAGTAATAGATCATTATAATAGTGGTGTTGATTCTCTTTCTCCAAATTTGGATGAAGAAATGATGCACTTTACTGAAGGCCTTGAATTGACTGATCAAGAAAAAGTAGACTTAATAGCCTACTTAAATACATTTACTGATTATACTTATTTAGCAAATCCAGACTTTTCGGATCCTAATAAATAGTAATTAACTATTATTAAATAGATATATGAGAACATTCTTGATATTATTTATATTGATTACATCATGTAATCCAAAATCTACTCCTTCATTTAAAGTAGATTATAAAGGAGCTTTAAAAAACATGATGCACAAAGGAGATTTATCAGCAAAGATTTCTTTATCCGAAATTAATGAAATTAATTATTTATATGCTTTAGGAGCTGTAGAAGAATTAAAAGGAGAGGTTCTGGTAATAAATAGTAATGTCTTTGTTTCTTCTGTTAGTACTCTTGATACAATTAAATCAATGTTCATTGACACTACATTTAACAAGAATGCGTCTTTATTGGTTTACGCTTCAGTAGAAGAATGGATATCAATTAATATCCCAAACACTATTATAACTTATGAAGATTTTGAGGTGTTTGTAGAGGAAATTGCTTTAAAGAAAGGAATAAATACTGACAAACCATTTCCATTTATGATTGAGGGTATTGCTAAATCATTTGACTGGCATATTATAGATTGGCCTGAGGATGACACGGAACATTCTCATGAGAAACATATTCACTCAGGATTGTATGGTACTCTTGAAAACCAAGAGGCTGAAATGTTAGGTTTTTATTCGAATAAACATCATGCTATTTTCACACATCATACAACAAATATGCATATTCATGTAAAATCTGAAAAAGTAATTGGACATATTGATGATATGACCTTTGGAATAGATATGATGTTAAAGATACCTAAATAATAAAACCCACTCATATGAGTGGGTTTCTTTTTGGTGGGCCTCTCGGTCCTTATTTCGAACCTCTTTGAATGGGATTTGGAAGATTTCTAAGAGAATATGTCAAACGAATTTACTTTGAATATTATATCATATTACTTCCAATATTCTTACCTCCATCAAATATAGTTATTTGTCCTCAATGAAAATCAGAAGAAACACAACTTATTAGTGAATTTGGTGCTTCAGCTTGCAAATCATTATATAAGTGCAAAGATTGCTTAGAGCCATTTGAACATTTCAAATGTATTTAAGTTGATATGCAATTAAAAGAATAGTCAGATAATAGAAATATTATTGATTTGATTTTATTAGTTTTGCTATTGATGTCAGAAAAAATAAATATTGTAAATTGTGATGATTGTCCATCTTTAGGAGAATCTATTTTTTGTAGCTTAAAACATGAAGTTTTACAAGGGGTATCAGGAAATAAAAGCGGTAATCAGTATAAAAAAGGTGAAATAATATTTTCAGAAGGGTTTAATCCATTTGGTATTCACTGTGTTTCTAAAGGAAAAGTTAAGATATATAAATTAGGTTCTGATGGTAAGGAGCAGATTGTTAGAGTTGCTAATATTGGAGATATAATAGGTTATAGATCTTTAGTGTCTGACGAGCCATATTTTGCTTCAGCTGAGGCTTTAGAAGAAACTAGAACTTGCTTTATCTCCAAAAAGAAATTTTTTGAATTAATTGAGGATGAGAATGAATTTGCACTAAAAGTGATGAAAGTTCTTTCAAAGGATTTAAGGTTGGCTGAATCTCAATCAATGAGTATCGCACAAAGAACAGTAAAAGAGAGATTGGCAAATGCACTTCTATCTAAAAAAGGTATTTTGGAAGAAAAAGAAGGGAAGGAGTTAATGTCCTTTACTATTTCCAGAAAAGATTTAGCTGATTTAATTGGTTGTGCCCCTGAAACAATCATCAGAATGTTGTCTCAACTTAAAAAAGAAGGGATTATTGCTCTTAATAAAAGAGAGGTTGAGATTTTAGATCAAACTAAATTATATAAAATTGCACATAAATATAGGTAGTATCTTACAAATCATGAGTGCATTACCTCCCTACTTTACAGGATTCTTAATTTTCGGAATAGGAATTTTTATTGGAGTACTATTAATTGTGCTCCCAATTCTTAAAAAGAAAAACTTTATTCTACCCTCTTAAAATGAGCGGTAAAATGACGGAGAAATTGATTCTCTTTAGTAATTTTTATTCCTTTAGCCTTAGATTTATTTTTCAATAACTCTTCAAATATTTCTACTATATAATCTACATGAGATTGTGTGTAAACTCTTCTAGGAATAGCAAGTCTTACTAAGTCCATCTCTGCAGGAATCAATTCTCCTTTTTCATCATATTTCCCAAACATAACTGATCCAATCTCTACACTTCTGACACCTCCTTCCAAATATAAATCACAAGCTAAAGCTTGTCCTGGGTATTGATTTACAGGAATATGACTATAGAATTTTCGAGCGTCAATATATACTGCATGTCCTCCAACTGGTCTCATGATTGGTATTCCCATTGCATGAAGTTTATCTCCTAAATAAGTTGTGCTTGAAATTCTGTAATGCAGATAGTCTTTGTCAAATACTTCCTGAAAACCAACTGCTAGTGCTTCCATATCTCTACCACTTAATCCTCCATATGTAGAAAACCCTTCTGTGATAATGAGTAGGTTTTTACATTCGTCAGCAAGCTTTTCATTATTTAAGGCCAAAAAACCTCCCATATTTACAATAGCATCTTTTTTTGCACTCATGGTGCATCCATCTGCTAGAGAAAACATTTCTTGTGCAATTTGTTTAAAAGTGTAATTTTCAAACCCTTTCTCTCTTTGTTTTATAAAATAAGCATTTTCAGCTATTCTACAAGCATCCAAAATAAATAGTACTCCATGTTCTTTACATATCTTAGCTACTTCCTTTGCATTTTCCATGCTTACTGGTTGTCCGCCACCACTATTATTAGTAACAGTTAATATAACCGCTCCTACATTTTTTGCACCACATTCATTAATTGTATCATTTAGTTTTTTAATATCAAGGTTTCCTTTAAATGGGTGTTCAGTTGCAGGGTTTTTACCAACTTCAGTTAAACAATCTACTGCCTCAGCTCCTGAGAATTCAATGTTTGCTCTTGTAGTGTCAAAATGTGTATTACTAATAAATACTTTTCCCTTACCTCCTAAATGTCCGTATAAAATTCGTTCTGCAGCCCTCCCTTGATGAGTAGGTAAAATATATTTGTAGTTTGTAATATCTTTTACAGAATCCTCCATTTTTATCCAACTTCTTGCTCCAGCATAACTTTCATCACCTAACATCATTGCTGACCACTGTGCGGAACTCATTGCAGAAGTTCCACTATCAGTAAGTAAATCAATAATTACATCTTTTGCTTGCAATAAAAAAGTATTGTAATGTGCTTTCTCTAGTAGTTTAATTCTTTCTGGCCTAGTGGTCATTTGAATTGGTTCCACCATTTTTATTCTGAATGGTTCGATAATAGTTTTTGGCATAATTTATTTCTTATAAGCACAAAAAAAGACTTAAATAATTGTCTAAAACATGATATATGTTAGGATTTGCTAATTTTTCTACTCGTATTTTTGTTTTATGATTTCAGATGATGAACTTTTACGCTATGATAGGCATATAAAGCTATCAGTAATAGGATTAGAAGGACAAGAAAAATTAAAACAGGCTAAAGTGTTAGTAATTGGTACTGGCGGATTAGGTTGTCCGGTATTGCAATACCTTACATCTTCTGGAGTAGGGACAATTGGTATAATGGATGCTGATATAGTTAGTTTAAGTAATTTACAAAGACAAGTACTTTTTACAACAGCTGATATTGGTGAATTAAAAACAAACTCTGCAATAAAACGACTTGAAAAATCAAATCCTTTAATTCAGTTAAATAATATACCTTTTAATTTAACAACAAAAAATGCTTTAGCAATAATAGAGGGTTATGATGTAGTAGTAGATTGTACTGATAACTTTCCTTCAAGATATTTAATTAATGATACATGTGTGCTTTTAGGTAAGCCATTTGTTTATGGTGCGCTTCATAAATTTAATGGTCAACTTTCTGTTTTTAATTATAATGATGGACCTACCTATAGGTGCTTATACCCTGATATTCCAAAACAAGATGAAGTTCCAAATTGTTCGGAAGTTGGAGTATTAGGAGTATTACCTTCTTTAATTGGTACTTTGCAAGCAACTGAGGTGATTAAGATAATCCTAGAAATAGGAAAGGTGTTAAGTGGAAAAATTCTTACTTATGATTTGTTGTCTAATCAACAAAATAGTATTAGTTTTTCAAAATCTGAAATATTAGTTAAGGAGCTTTCTGATTATAATTTAAAGTGTGACCTTCCTTTACAAGATGAGATATTACCTTCTCAGTTAAAAGAATGGTTAACTAATGGGATTAAATTTAACTTAATAGATATTCGAGAGGAATATGAAAGAGAGGATTATAAACTAAATGATACTTATTTTATTCCTATGGGAGATATGTTATCTTCTTTAGAGAAAATAGATAAATCTATTCCTACTGTGTTTTACTGTGAATCAGGTAATAAAAGCAAAACTGTTGTGTCTATCCTAAAACGGAAAAAATATAATAAAGTATATAGTTTAGCTGGAGGACTTATTCAGTGGAAATTAGAAAGGTAATTTACTAGGCAGGAACTTCAAATTCTGTTTCCCACCTATTTCCTTTTAAGGATTCTAAATTTACTTTCATATACAATTTTTTCTCTTTCTGTTCATTGATTTCTTTTTCATAAATTTCTCTTGATGTAATTGTGCTTTCACCATTATCTTTATCATTTACCTTATCTCCAGTTCTTGGTAAAAAAGGATAATGAATTGTGATGACCTGGTCTTTATCATCTTTTTCAATAAGTTCTAAAGAGCTACTAAAAAGAAACATTTCGAATATACTTAAAAGTTCTTCTTCAGTAACTTCATCTTTATCTTCTTCAGTTAAGTTATTGGTATAGTCAATAAACAAGAAACTCGCTTTTTCTTTTAATTCTTTTTGAATATTTTTTGGGAATGGTGAGCGGATATGCTTATGGTCATTAAACCAGAATTTACATCCTTCTGTTATTAGGTTAGCTTCTGTTTTCATAGTTAAAATTTTCGCAAAATTAAGATTCAATTTTCTAATAAAACATGATAGCTGTCATGGTGGTGCTAGTATAGAATTAATATAAATTAATGCGTAAAACGAATAGGTTGACAGATGTCATATTGTGGCTTTCCTCTCTCCTATAATTTTGTCTCAAATTACAAAACAAATAATATAAACATATTGTAGAATGAAAATTAAAAAATTAATAATGGTTGCTTTTATAGGAGTCTTTTCTTCTATTAATGTAAGTGCTCAAAATGGTGAGTTATTGTTTAAACAATGTGCGGCATGTCACTCCATTGGTGGTGGCCGTTTAGTAGGGCCTGATTTAGCAGGAGTACTTGATAGAAGAACGGAAGATGAGATTATTCGATTTGTTCAGAATCCTGCAGATTTTGATGTAGTAATGATGGCTCCACAAGGACTTAATCCTAATGAAATTAAAGATATTTTAGAATATATAGTAGCAAACTCTCCTAAGGAGAAGGAAAATGAAACAGTAGTAGTTGAGAAGGAGAAAGTTGAAGAAGAAGAAGTAATAATAACAAAAGATGATATTTTTTTAGGAGAACAATTATTTGAAGGAACTCTTTCTTTTGAAAATGGTGGGCCTTCTTGTATTACTTGTCATAATGTAGATTATGAGCAAATGATGCAGGGTGGTTTACTTGCAAAAGATTTAACTGATGTTTACACAAGAGTTGGTGGGATGAATGGTATTGGAGGAGTTTTAAGCGGACTTCCTTTTCCTGCAATGAAAGCCACTTACGGAAATAATCCTTTAACTGACATTGAGATTACTCAATTACAAGCATTCTTAAAAGACGCAAACGATAATAGAATTTACCAACATCATGGTGAAAAAGAAACTATGTTCTTACACTTTGGAGTAATTGGATTTATTTCAATTCTAATCCTAATTTTCTTTTTATGGTTTAATATGAAGAAAGGTGGAGTAAAAGATGAAATTTTTAACAGACAAACAAAATCAATTTAAAAATAATAATAAGATGAGTTGGATACAAGATTTAATATCCCCACAAACAAGAAAGTGGGAAGATTTTTACAGAAGTAGATGGCAATATGATAAAATTATCAGAAGTACACATGGTGTAAATTGTACTGGTAGTTGCTCATGGAATATCCATGTAAAAGATGGGATTGTAGTTTGGGAAACACAGGCTTTAGATTATCCTATTATTGATAAAGAATTACCTCCTTATGAGCCAAGAGGATGTCAAAGAGGGATTTCTTTCTCATGGTATTTATATAGTCCGATTAGAGTAAAGTATCCTATTGTAAGAGGAGCTCTTATTGATATGTATAGAAGAGAAAAAGAAAATAATGGAGGAGATTCTTTAAAAGCTTGGAATACAATTCAAAATGATCCTAAACTAAGAAAAAGATATCAGACTGCCAGAGGAAAGGGTGGATTCAGAAGAGTTTCTTGGGAAGAGATGTTAGAACTTATTGCAGCTGCAAATATTAATACGGTAAAAGAGTATGGCCCAGATAGAATCATTGGATTCTCTCCAATTCCTGCTATGTCAATGTTATCGTATGCTTCTGGTTCTCGTTTTTTACAATTAATGGGAGGTATTAATCTTTCCTTCTATGATTGGTATTGTGATTTACCCAACTCTTTCCCAGAAATTTGGGGAGAGCAAACTGATGTTGCAGAATCTGCAGATTGGTATAATTCTAAATTTATTGTAGCAATGGGAGCAAATCTTGGTATGACAAGAACTCCTGATGTTCATTTCTTCTCGGAAGCAAGACACAATGGCACAAAAACTGTTGTAATGGCTCCTGATTTTAATATGGTTGCAAAATATGCTGATAAATGGTTACCTGTTCATGCGGGACAAGATGGTGCATTTTGGCAATCGTTTACTCATGTTCTTTTAAAAGAATTTCATGTTGATAAGCAAGTTCCTTACTTTATTGATTACTGTAAGAAATTTACTGATTCTCCTTTCTTAGTTGAATTAGTAAAAGATGGTGATAATCTAGTTCCAGGGCAAATGCTTAGAGCTAATAAGGTTGATAAGTATAAAGGTGTTGAAAATGGAGAATGGAAATTCCTGAATATTGATGCGGAATCTGGTGAATTTGTTTGTCCAGGAGGTTCTTCTGGTCACAGATGGGATTCGAAAGATGGGAACTGGAACATGCAACATATTGATGCAGAAAATGATAAAAATTATGACCCTTTATTATCTTTAATTAATAATAAAGACAATGTTCAGCAAGTAGAATTTGTTGAATATGGGTTAGACAAGAAGTCATTAAGGGGAGTTCCTGTGAAAAGTGTAAAAACTGATGATGGAGATGTAATGGTTACTACTGTTTATGACCTTATGATGGCACAATATGGTGTTGATAGAGGTTTAGGTGGTGATTACCCAACTTCTTATGATGATAAAGATGCTGCATATACTCCATCATGGCAAGAAATATTTACTGGAATTGGTAAAGAAACTCTTATTCAACTTGCTAGGGAATGGGGAGTTACTGCTGAAACTACAAATGGAAAATGTTCTATTATTGTAGGTGCTGGTATTAATCACTGGTACCATGGAAACTTAATGTATAGAGCAGGTACTATGGCTCTTATGATTACTGGTTGTATTGGTGTTAATGGTGGTGGAATGAATCATTATGTAGGACAAGAAAAATTAGCTCCTGTTGATTCTTGGGGCGCTATTATGTCTGGTAAGGATTGGCAATCAGCTGTTAGATTACAGCAAGCTCCAATCTGGCATTATATTAATTCTTCACAATGGAGATATGATGGAAATCAAACTGATTACAATACAGTTCCTGAAAATGAGTTATCATCTCAGCATTCTGCTGATTTAGTTGTTAAATCTGTAAGAAATGGTTGGATGCCTTTCTATCCTCAGTACGATAAAAGTAACTTAGAAATTGTAAAAGATGCTCAGAAATCTGGAGCAAAAGATGATGAAGCAATTAAGAGTTATGTTGTTGATCAATTAAAAGAAAATAAATTAACGCACTCTGTTGCAGAGCCAGATAAGGAAATTAATTTCCCTAGAGTTTGGTTTATTTGGAGAGGAAATGCTTTAATGTCATCCGCAAAAGGGCATGAATTCTTCTTAAAACACTATTTAGGTACTCATCATAATGATATTGCTGAAGAAGTTGCAATTGATCATGTGAAAGATATTGCTTGGGCTGAGGAAGCTCCACAAGGTAAGATGGATTTAATTGTTGATTTAAACTTTCGTATGGATACATCAGCACTTTATTCTGATATAGTGTTGCCAGCAGCATCTTGGTACGAAAAAGCAGATATTAATTCAACTGATATGCACTCTTTTATACATCCTTTATCGGCTGCAATTGCACCAGTTTGGGAAGCAAAAACAGATTGGAAAATTTTCCAAGCTATTGCAAAAGAGACTTCTGAGTTAGCAAAAAAACATTTTTCTACTCCTGTAAAGGATATTGTAAATGTTCCTTTATCACACGATAGTAAAGATGAAATTTCCCAAACTAAAATACAAGATTGGAGTAAAGGAGAGTGTGATTTAATTCCAGGAAAAACAATGCATAAATTAGCAGTTGTTGAAAGAGATTATACTCAAATTTATAATAAATTTATTTCATTAGGCCCAAATGTTAGAAATGGTTTAGGAGCTCATGGTAACTCATATAATTGTGAAGACTTTTACGAGATGATGTTTGATGATAAAGACAGATTACAATCTTGGGGTGGGGAAACTTATCCCTCAATTAAAGAAGATGAGGATGCGGTTGATGCAATCTTACACTTATCATCATTAACAAATGGTGAATTGAGTGATAGAGCATATGCCGTTGCTGAAAAGAAAACAGGTCAGAAATTAAGACAACTTAATGCTGGATCTAAAGATGTAAGGACAAATTATAAGGACTTGCAATACAGACCAAGAAGATATAACAATTCTCCTGTTTGGTCAGGATTAATGGGAGGTGGAGAAGATATTAAGGAAAGAGCATATTCTGCTTTTACTTATAATGTGGAGCATATGGTTCCTTGGAGGACTCTTACAGGTCGTCAGCACTTTTATTTAGATCATGAAGGGTATATTAAGTTTGGAGAACATTTACCAACTTATAAGCCATCACCAAAACCTGAAGTTTATGGAGATATTCGTAAGTCGGTAGCAATAGGGAAGGCAAAAATGTTAAATGTGCTTACTCCTCATGGAAAATGGCATATTCACTCAACTTATGGTGATACATTAAGAATGTTGACGCTATCAAGAGGAATGGAGCCTTGCTGGATGAGTGAAAGAGATGCAAAAGCTATGGGTATTAAAGATAACGATTGGGTTGAGGTGTATAATGATAATGGAGTGTATTGTACCAGAGCTTGTGTATCTGCTCGTATTCCAGATGGTGTGTGTATTGTTTATCACTCTCCTGAAAGAACATATACTGTTCCTAAATCAGAAGTTAGAAATAATAGAAGAGCGGGTGGACATAATAGTTTCACAAGAGTTCATTTAAAACCAAATCTTTTAGTTGGTGGTTATGGGCAGTTTACTTATCACTTTAATTATTGGGGGCCTGTTGGAGTAAACAGAGATACGCATGTATTGGTTAAAAAGATGGATAAGGTAGTATTTTAATAAGAATATAAATTAGATAAAAAAGATATATTATGGATATTAGATCACAAATGACAATGGTTTTTCACATGGATAAATGTATTGGTTGCCATACTTGTTCTATTGCGTGTAAAAATGTTTGGACTGACCGTAAAGGTGCCGAATATATGTGGTGGAACAATGTAGAAACAAAACCAGGTACAGGTTATCCTACTAAGTGGGAAGATCAAGAAATATACCAAGGTGGTTGGGAAAAAAATGGAGAAACAGTTTCATTAAAAGGAGCTGGGAAAATGAAAGGATTAAAGAATATTTTCCATAACCCTAACATGCCAGTAATTGATGATTACTATGAACCATGGACTTACGAATACGAACATTTATTTGAAGCTCCAGAAGGTGATGATCAACCAACAGCTCGTGCAAAATCATTAATTACAGGTGAAAGAATTGACTTACAATCAGGACCTAACTGGGATGATGATTTAGGTGGATCACCTGATTATGCAAGAAAGGATCCTAACTTTGAGAACTTAAGCCCTCAAGAGCAAGAAGCAATGTTCCAATTAGAACAAATGACACTTGCTTATTTACCAAGAATCTGTAATCATTGCTTAAATCCTGCTTGTGTAGCGTCTTGTCCTTCAGGAGCAATTTACAAAAGGGGTGAAGATGGTGTAGTTTTAATTAATCAAGAGAAATGTAGAGCTTGGAGAATGTGTGTTACTGCATGTCCTTATAAAAAATCATACTACAACTGGCATACTGGGAAATCAGAAAAATGTATTTTATGTTACCCAAGACTAGAATCAGGACAAGCACCAGCATGTATGCATTCATGTGTTGGTAGAATCAGATATCTGGGTGTAATGTTATATGACGCAGATAAAATTGAAACTGTAGCATCTTGTGATGAATCAGAATTAGTGGATAGACATTTAGATATTTACTTAGATCCGAATGATCCTGCAATAATAAAAGCTGCAAAAGCAAATGGAGTTGCTGATTCTACTATTGATGCAGCACAGAAATCACCAACTTATAAATTCATAAAAGAATGGGGGGTTGCTTTACCATTACACCCTGAATATCGTACAGTTCCTAATTTATTTTATGTACCACCATTGTTACCAGCTATGGCAACAGTTGAGAACGGAACTTACAATACTACAACTGATTCTTTATGGGGTAAGATTGATGCATCAAGAATGCCAATTCAGTACTTAGCTTCTTTATTCTCAGCTGGAAATGGTGAGAAAATTAAAGAAGTATTCAGAAAACTAATGACTGTAAGGTTACATAGAAGAGATGTAACTGTGGGAGATTTGGATGTAAAAGAACTAAACCAAGCATTAAAAGATACTGGTATGACAAGAGAAGAAGCTGATGCAATTTTCAGACTAACCTCATTGCCTTTATTCGACCAAAGGTTCGTAATTCCTGCAGCCCATAGAGAAGAATCAATGGAAATGTTAGAGTCTACTGCAGACCAAAAAGGGAATACAGGATTTGGATTTAAAGAAACTCCAGCAAGAGGATTATAAGATGACTAACTTTAATCATTATACAATTTTAGCTGATCTATTCAGATATCCATCTGATAGACTGATGGATGATGCATTGAATACAATTTCAGTTTTAACAACTGATTATCCTGATGAAGCTATAATTGTAAAAGGATTTATTGAAAACTTTTCGGATTTAACTCTACACCAAAGACAAGAATATTACATTAAAACATTTGACATACAAGCAGTTTGTTTTTTAGATATCGGGTATGTTCTCTTTGGAGAAGATTATAAAAGAGGAGATTTCTTAGTTCAGATGAAACAGGAGCAAAGAGAGGCACAAAATGATTGTGGTGTTGAATTATCGGATCATTTACCAAATGTGTTAACACTTTTACCTAAAACAACTCCTGAATTTGCTCAGGAATTGATTGCAACTATTTGTATTCCTGCATTAGATGAAATGATTGATAAATTCAATATGCAAAATGCTTATTTGGAGTTATTAAAGATGTTACAGAATGTAATGAAGCAGGATACAAAAGAAACAAGTTACAAACCATTTATTATTAAACGAGAAGACGATACAGGTTTCCTTTCCAACTATAAAGGTTGTGGGGTTGATCAATCGTTATTCGAAAGAAAAAACACAACAACAAAACAATTTTAATTATGAGCGATTATTTTTTATTTGTAGGACTACCATATGCGGCATTTGCTATAATGCTGATTGGTTCAATTTTAAGATACATGGACAGAGGGTTCACAGTATCATCATTATCAACACAATTTTTGGAAGGTAAAAGTCTTTTTTGGGGCTCTCAACCTTTTCACTGGGGAATGATGTTTTTATTCTTTGGACACTTAGTTGCATTTTTATTTCCAGCATCTGTAATTGCTTTTAATGGAGATCCTGTTAGGTTATTAATCCTGGAAGTTACAGCATTTGCTTTCGGATTAGCTACTCTATTTGGAATAATAATGTTAGTTATTAGAAGATTAACTAACAAAAGAGTCCAGATAGTAACTTCAAAAATGGATATGGTAGTATTTGCTACTTTATTAACTCAAATTATCTCAGGAGTTTATATTGCGTATTTCCATAGATATGGTTCTACTTGGTTTGCTGCTTCATTAACTCCTTATTTACGATCAATTTTTGCTTTTAACCCAGATATGAGTGTGGTAGCCTCAATGCCTTTAGCGGTCAAAATTCATGTTTTATCTGCATTTGCTATAGTTGGTATTATACCATTCACAAGATACATGCACTTTTTAGTTTATCCAATCGCATATATTTGGAGACCATACCAAAAAGTAATTTGGAACTGGAATAAGAATGATATAAGAAAATCGACTAAATTGGTTTACGGAAAAAGATCAAAGAATAATTAGTTTTTAAAAGAGAGGTTAGCCTCTCTTTTTTTAATTAATAATGATGAATATCACATATTTTAGATATATCTTATATTAATTTTGTATTGTTAGTTAAAAGATTACTCTAAAGAATTTAAAATTATGGAAGCAAAAGGAGCAAATAGAGCATTATTCATTAACACAATTACTTTCACAATCTGTTTTGCAATATGGATGTTAAACGGTGTGTTAGTTACATTTCTAACATCAAATCAACTTTATGATTGGAGACTTTCTGAAATAGGTTGGTTGATTGGTATTCCAGTATTAACAGGAGCAATATTTAGATTGCCAGCTGGGATTCTTACTGATAAGTATGGAGGTAAACCAGTAATGATAGCTTTGTTACTACTTTGTTCTATTCCCATGTTTTTATTATCTTTTGCTGATAGTTATTGGGGCTTTGCTCTTTGTTCTTTTGGGTTCGGACTATCAGGCTCTAGTTTTGCAGTAGGTATTGGCTTTACATCTGTTTGGTTTCCAAAGAAAAAACAAGGATTCGCTCTGGGAGTATTTGGAGCTGGAAATGCAGGAGCAGCATTAACTACTTTGTTAGCTCCTTCATTACTATTATATTTTACTGATAACTTGGAGAATTTAGAAGGATGGAGAAAATTACCTTTAGCTTATGGAACCATTCTGATTTTGACTGCTATATTATTTGCATTATTTAGCACTAATAAGAAACCAGCATCTAGTACAAAAACGCTTGCAAAGCAATTAGCTCCATTAAAAGAGGTAAGAACTTGGAGATTTGGATTATATTATTTTCTAGTGTTTGGTTGTTTTGTTGCTTTTTCTCAATGGCTGGTTCCATATTTTGTTAATGTTTATTCATTAACATTGGTTACAGCAGGTATTTTGGTTTCATTGTTTAGTTTTCCTTCTGGTGTAATTAGAGCTTTAGGAGGTTGGTTAAGTGATAAGTTTGGGGGTAGAACAGTTATGTATTGGGTTTTATTTAGTTCTGTTTTTATCTCCTTTTTATTAATTGTTCCTAAGATGGAAATTACTTCACCAGGGAAAGGTGTGATGGCTAAACAAGATGGTGTTGTTACCTCAATAACTGAAACTGAGATCGTTGTAAATAATTTTCCTTATAAAATTGATAAACGTATTGATTTTGTAGATGATTTAGATGAGGAAACATATATATTACCTACTAAAGAAGTCTGGCAAGAGGTAATAGTTAATGTTGGTGATAATGTTGAGAAAAAACAATTACTAGCTAAAGGAGTAACTAAAATCTATTTTCAAGCCAATGTGTGGATATTTGCCATATTAATTATTTTAATTGGAAGTATTTGGGGGATAGGTAAAGCTGCTGTCTATAAACATATCCCTGAATATTATCCTGAGCAGGTTGGAGTTGTAGGTGGCATTGTAGGTGTTCTTGGAGGTTTAGGGGGGTTTGTTTGTCCTATAATCTTTGGATACTTACTTGATGGTACTGGTCTTTGGACAAGTTGTTGGATATTTATGTTCTTCCTTTCTGCTATCTGCTTAATTTGGATGCATCAAGTAATACAAAAAATGATGCATGAGAAACATCCTGAAATGATGAAAAATATTTAATTTCTTAATTATAATGAATCGCAATAAATAAACTAAACTATAAAATTATGTCAAACACAAATATTAAAGAATGGAATGTAGAAGATCAAGGTTTTTGGGACTCTATAGGAAATAAAATTGCAAATCGTAATTTATGGATATCTATACCTGCTTTACTCCTTTCGTTTGCTGTTTGGATAATGTGGGGGGTTATAATCAAATATATGAAGGACTTTGGTTATAATTTTGGAATGGAAGATTTAAAAGAGGTGAATAATCTTTATTATACTCTGCCAGCTATTGCAGGTTTATCTGGAGCTACCTTAAGACTTCCAAATTCTTTTTTAATTGCAATTGGAGGAGGAAGAAATGTAATTTTTATAACCACATTATTATTGATTCTTCCAGCTCTAGGAACAGGTTATGCATTATCAGATTTAAATACTCCATATGAAACATTTGCTATAATGGCTTTATTATCTGGTTTTGGTGGAGGGAATTTTGCTTCCTCAATGAATAATATTAGTTACTTCTTTCCAAAAAAGAACCAGGGATATGCTTTAGGAATGAACGCAGGGATTGGAAATTTAGGGGTTGCTGTAATGCAAAAATTAATCCCATTTATTATAGGATTTGCTTTTTTTGGTGTTGTTGGTAATGCTATTGGCGGAGAAGGAGCTGGTCCTTTAGCAGGTGTTCAAAATGCAGGTTGGGTATGGGTTCCATTAATTTTATTATCTAGTATTGCGGCATTTTTCGGGATGAACAATGTAATTACCGGAACGCCAAACTTTCCATCTACTATACAAGGAATAGGTAAAACATTATTTCTTGTATTACTTGGATTAGTTGCAGCAAGTGTTGGTGGTTATTTACTGATTGTGTTAAAGTTAAATATGTGGATTGTTCTTCCTATTGTAATTATCTTAGCAGTATTATTAATGAAGTTTGCAACTCCAAAGGAGATTAAAGACAATCTTAATAAACAATTTTCAATTTTATCGGATAAACATAATTGGATAATGACTATTATATACACAATGACTTTTGGTTCATTCATTGGCTTTTCAGCAGCATTTCCAAAATTATGTCAGGATATTTTTGTTTATATTAATCCTAATGACCCTACATTTATTAATCCAAATGCACCTAATTTTATGCTTTGGGTGTTTATTGGTCCTGCTTTAGGTGCATTAGCTAGACCATTAGGAGGTATTATATCTGACAAAGTAAATAGCGGAGCAAAAGTAACTATGTGGAGTACTCTATTGCAAATAGTAGGAGCATTAGCTGTTGCTTACTTTGTTATTCAAGCTGGGAGTTCAGATACTCCAGAACAATATTGGTGGCCTTTTTTTGCTTGTTTTATGTTATTGTTTATCTCTACTGGAATAGGAAATGGATCAACTTTTAGAAGTATCCCTTATATTTTCAGTAAAGAGAAAACAGGCCCTGTTTTAGGGTGGACTTCAGCAATTGCAGCTTATGGAGCTTTTATTATCCCAAAAGTATTTGGTCAGCAAATAAAAGCTGGTACTGCTGAGTATGCATTATACGGATTTGCTGCTTATTATGTAATCTGTCTTGTGCTAAACTGGTGGTATTACCAAGGTCCAAGAAGAGAATTTGATAACCCTTAAAATATATAAAAATGATAAATATAAGAATAATAGATAAAGATTCGAAAAAAAGAATTTCATCTGCAGATAAAAATCTGAAAAGAAAAATAGCTCAGGACGATCCTATAAAAAGAGAAGTAACTAAGGAACCAGGAATGGATGAGGGAGATTCTCCAATGGACCCACCAGAAGCATATTCCAAAAAACAAGAAATAATTGCTTATGAACAAATGCCTGATGTCATAAAAAAGTTGATGCTAGAGCATAAAGTTGCAATTAAAAAATTAAATAAATTTGAAAAAGCTTTACAGCAATTTAAAGAAGAAAAATGGAAGATTAACAAAGAAATAAATGATGTTTTTTCTGAGTTTTTTAAGTTTTTTGATGGAGAATTATTATTGCATAATAGAAAAGAAGAAAAAGTGTTGTTTCCTTTATTAGAAAAAAGATTTAGAGATAGTGGGGAGCATGGTACATCTATTTTTTCTCAAACACCAATTGATATCTTTGAAGACGACCATTATCAATTTATTCAACTAGGAACTTTGGCGTTTAACTTGATAGGTATTTCTTCAAGGTTACCTGATGAAGATTCAAAAAATATTGTGAGTGATATGGCTTATCAAAATAGTTTAGAATTAATAGAAATGTTAAGGTTACACATTTACAGAGAAGATGAAACTTTATTCCAATTAGCTCATCAGCTTATTAGCTCAGAGGAATTTGAGGAGATGAATATTTTGATTGAGCAAGTAAAATAATGGAAAGCAAAAACATTATAAAAGATACTTTTAGCAGGAAACACGACTATTTGCGTATTTCTATTACCGATAAATGTAATTTTAGATGTTTCTATTGCATGCCTGACGAGAAGATAAATTTTTATCCGACAGATAAATTAATGTCTGCAGATGAACTATTAAATATAGCTAAAACATTTGTTTCTTTAGGTGTAAAAAAAATTAGATTGACAGGAGGGGAACCTCTAATCAGAAAAGATGCTCGTGAAATTATTTCTCGACTGTCAAACTTACAAGTTGAGCTTGCAATTACCTCCAACGGATATTTGATAGACGAGTATTTAGAGCTTTTTCAAGAAGTCGGATTAAAGTCAATTAACATTAGTTTAGACACGCTTGACAGAGCTAAATTCAAAAGAATCACACAAAGAGATTATCTTGAAAAGGTACTTTCTAATATTAAGTTGTTTAATGATAAAGGATTTAGAATAAAGGTAAATGTAGTTGCTCTGAAAGGAGTTAATTTGCATGAGATAAAAGATTTTGTAGAGTGGACAAGAAATGAAAATGTCCATGTTAGGTTTATAGAATTTATGCCTTTTAATGGTAATTCCTGGGATTTTTCTAAGATTGTGAGTTATAAAGAAGTATTAAATATTGTAGAGGAGAATTTTGATTTTGAAAGAATACAAGATGCGAAAAATGATACTGCAAAAAATTACAGATTAAAAGGTGGTAAAGGAACTTTTGCAGTAATCAGCTCAATTACTGATTCTTTTTGTAGCACCTGCAACAGGATAAGATTAACTGCTGATGGGAAAATAAAAAATTGTTTATTTTCTAATTCAGAACTAGATCTATTATCCTCTTATAGGAAAGGTGATGATATTGAAGAGTTAATATTTAAAAACATAGAATCTAAATTTGCAGAAAGAGGGGGCTTTTCTGATTTTAAAGAATTAAAGGAAGAGAAAGATTTTGGGAAAGGAAGATGTATGTTTGCAATAGGTGGATAAGTTTATATTATAACTATGATATATATCATAGTTTTATACTAGTATCGACACTACTTTTGTCTCATAAATAGATAAATAAAAAGATATGAGATTAAATGAATTAGAATTAGAAGAGAATCGATATGGTTTAATCGCTGCAATTGTAACTATTCAAACTGCTATATCTGCTGTAGCATTATTCTGTGCATTAAAGTCAGAATATGAATTCACATGGTTGGTAGTGTGTATTTTAACAACTTTAACCTCAACTGGTAATGCTCTATGCATAGCTGCTTTTAAAATGAATATTTGTGTTAAGTGGTTTCTATTAACAGTTGCATTTGCTATTATATTTATACTAAGTACATTAATATTTTAAAAATAAAAATGAAAGATAAAACAGTATCCCAAATTGTAGCCTCAGATATGAGAACTGCAACAATATTTAAGAAATACGGAATTGATTTCTGTTGTGGAGGTGGTAAGCCGGTCTCTGAAGCATGTAATGGCACAGAAGTAAAGGCAGAGACTATTTTCAATGAGATTGAAATGTTAGATGCTGAAAAAGCTGAAAAAGATTTTGATAATATGGAATTGGATGTTTTGTCTAATCATATTTTGGAAACACATCATGTTTATGTAAAAGAATCACTCCCAATCATTTCAGAATTTGCTAATAAAGTCGCTAAAGTTCATGGTGATCATAACCCAGAAAATATCGAAATTGCAAAGCTGTTCCATGAAGTTTCTTTGGAGCTACAACAACATCTTATGAAAGAAGAAGGGATTTTGTTTCCTCACATAATAAATTTGGCAATTGCTCACAGAAATGGAGAAAAAATCCAAGTTCCTTTTGGTTCAGTTCAAAATCCTATAAGAATGATGGAACATGAACATGATATTGCTGGTGATATTATTAAGAAAATAGAAAAATTAAGCAATAATTTTACTCCACCTGCTCACGCTTGTAATACTTATAAGGCACTTTATCATCATTTAAAAGAGTTTCAAAATGATTTACACATTCATATTCATTTAGAGAATAATATTTTATTCCCAAAAGCAATTGAATTAGAGAAATAATAATTAACAAATAACAGAAAGATAAATTTTGAAGAGTTTACTTTAGTGGACTTTTCTTATGCAATAGATTCAAAAAAAGATACTAATAGTTTAATACTTGCTAGAGATAAAACAAAAGATAATAAATACTGTACTCCTATGCTGCTTATTTTCTTACTACCAAAATAACTTCCCGCAGATCCACCAATAATTGCAATAATTATCCAAACCCAAATATCATCAATAGGTTTGTAGTTTCCTGAATTTATGATTCCAATAAGTCCGCTAATAGAATTAACAAAAATAAAAAGCGCGGAAATTGCGGCTGCTTCTTTCATTTTTGCCCATCTGAAAATCAGTAGAACTGGACTCAGAATAATTCCTCCTCCAATCCCAATTAAACCTGAAATAAAACCAAGAATTCCTCCAAAAATGATTCCTAATCCAAATGGCAATTTTACCAATCCTTCTTTTTCTTTGCCAATTATACCAAGCATTTTTAATACTGCAAATATCAAAAATACACCTAGAACTCCTTTGTATATTTCTTCTTGGATAGATATTGTACCTCCAAGGTAAGCAAGAGGAATTGAGACTAAAGCAAAAGGAAAAAATACTTTCCATTTAAAATATCCTGCTTTTTGATAATAGTAAAATGAAATTCCTGCTACAAATATATTTAAGGTAAGTGCGGTGGATTTCATCAATATAGATTCTATGGCAAATAAAGCCATAATTGCATGATAACCACTTGCACCTCCATGTCCTACAGATGCATATAAAAATGCCATTACTAAAATAGAAATGAGGATGAAGTCCATTTTAATCGTGTCTTCTTCCTTTTATTACTTTGTAAATATGAAGTATATATGGGAAAAGCGCATCCATACTTTCTGAAGCTCCTTTTGTGGAGCCAGGAAGAGCTAAAACTAATGTGTCATTTATAAGCCCTGCAATTCCTCTTGAGAGCATAGAGTATGGCGTTCTTTCTTGCCCATAGCTTCTTGTTGCTTCCATTATTCCAGGAATTTCAATATCTAACATAGGTCGTAAACTTTCAGGGGTTATATCTCTTGATGACAGCCCTGTTCCCCCAGTAGTAATAATTAGTTTAATTCCATTCTCTAAACTTAAATTTACTAAGTCTTGTAGTTGCTGCATTTCATCAGGAATAATATGGTATTTAATGTTAGATACCGCACACTCCTTAAGTTTACTTACAATTGCTTTTCCTGATTTATCATGTTTCTTTCCTGCGGAAATACTATCGGACATTACAATTACAGTAGCCTGAAGGTTTGGTTCTATATCTTTGATGAAATCTGATTTTCCTCCTCTTTTCTCAAGTAGTTTTATATTAGTAATTTCTAAATCAGTATCAATTGGCTTTAGTAAGTCATATAGAGTTACTGCAGTTGTAGTAGCTCCATAGATTGCTTCAATTTCACATCCTGTTTTATAAATAGTTGTAACCGATAACTTTATTATTATTTCATTACCATTAACTTCAAAATCTATATCAGTATTTTCGGTTGGCATAGGGTGGCAATGAGGAATTACTCCTGCTGTATTTTTTACTGCTAACATTCCTGCAATTTTTGAAATTTCAAAAGGATTACCTTTTGGTACAGTTTTATTATTTATAGCTTCCATTGCTAAGTCCCCAACTTTTAACACTGCCTGTGCAGTTGCAGTTCTTAATGTTTTTATTTTCCAGCTTATATCTTTCATATTATTTTATTTTTTAAACCCAATGGTGTTCTTTATTCTCAAATATTTCTTTTTTCCAGATAGGGGCTTTTGCTTTTATTTGTTCCACTACATCTCTTGACGCTTCATAGCTTACCCCTCTGTGTTTGGAAGATACGAATACAAACAGGGAAATTTCACCTGCTTTTACCATTCCAAGGCTATGATAAATATGCATACAACTAATGTCATATTTCTCAAATATATTTTCTCTTATCTCATGAAATACTTGTTCAGCCATTTCTTCATATGCTGAATAAGTGATTCCTTTTACTTGTTTTTGTTTATGCTTATCTGCACGAACTTGTCCTAAAAAAATATTGTGTGCTCCAATAGCTGTTTTACTACTATGGTTTGAAATTGATTTCGCAATTTTATCAGGTTGTATAGGTCCTTGTGTTAAAACTTTTTTACTCATTTTATTATGTTTTATCCTCCAGCAAATGGAGGTAGTAATGCAATAGTATCTCCATTGCTAAGAGTGGTATTTTTATTTATTATTTGCTGATTAATTGCAACTTGATATGTTTTTTTGTTTAATTCTGGATAGCTTCTTTTTAAAATGTTAAAAAGAGAATCACTAGTTTTTATATCAGAGAAATCTTTTTCTTTTACTCCAACTACATCCTCTAAACTTCCAAAAAACAGCACTTTAATTGTATTCATTTTTTTATGGTATTATTTTCAAAATCGAAATATTTCTTCAAATCTTTTTTACTATTAATATTTATAAATTCCTCTTTTATTTTATCGCTTTCATCAAAATAGATAATATTGCTATTTAAATTATTTATCATGCTTTGTAACTTGTAAGAGGAACTATTTGCCATTAACTCTAACTTTTCTATACAGTTTCGATTATAGACTGCTATAAGCGGTTCATATCTATCATTGTGATAGGGTAGTGTGATGTCATAATTCAGACTTTCTTTAAGTAATTGTGATATTGTTTCTCTATTTATGTTAGGCGTGTCACAACTAATAATAAGGTTTAGCTCAGTGTTACTTTTATTAAGACAAGCAATTATTCCTCCTAAAGGTCCTATTTTTTTGTATTTATCTTTTACAACTTGATATCCAAATTCATGGTACTTGTTTTTGTTTGCTGAGATAAGTAGCTCATCACAAAAAGGGTGTATTAGTTTGATTACTTTTTCAATCATCATATATTTATCTAATTGAATAAGGGCTTTATCTCTTCCCATTCTGGAACTTAATCCTCCTGCTAATATTATTCCTGTTATTTTCATAAAGGTAAAATTTGTACTTCAACATTTTCTCCTTTAAACCAATGAGTTTTACCTTGAGGAAGGTATATGAAACAATCTGCTTTTGAGAAAGAACTTAGGATATGAGATCCTTGACCTGATAATATGTTAACTCCTTTTCCATTTCGCTTTCCTTTTAAAAAAACAGATCTATTTTCCTTAATTAAGATCTCTTGCAATAAAGGGAGTTTTACTTTTTCTAATTCAGTTTTTTCAAATCCCATCATTTTTCTTATTGTAGGGTATATGTACTGGTAATAAGATGTGATAACTGCCGCAGGGTTCCCTGGTAAAGCAAAGAAAAGAGTGTTTTCTTTTATTCCAAAAAAAAGAGGTTTCCCAGGTTTTTGAGCTACTTTATAAAATTTATTTTCAACTCCTATTTCTGTTAAACAATCCTCAACTAAATCATACTTTCCTACTGATATTCCGCCAGTAAGTATTACAATGTCATACTGGTTTATGTCTTGTAATTTTTTAAGTAGATTATCAGTAGTGTCTCTGGCAATTTCAGTAGTAATATTTGTTACTTTTTGTTCTTTTAAAAGTGCAATAAGCGCTGTAGAATTGCTCTCGTATATTTGCCCAAATTCTAAAGGGATTCCTGCTTTTATAATTTCATTTCCAGTTGTTATAATTTTAACTTTTGGTTGCGAAAAAATTGGGACAGTTACTTCCCCAAGTGCTGATAAGTAAGAAGCTGTTGAAGGTCTAATTATACTTCCTTTTACAAGTGCTATTTTCCCTTTTTCAATTTGTTCCCCTAACAAACGAATGTGTTGTCCCTTTTTACTTTTATATCCTTTTTCAACCATCATTTTTCCATTAACAATAGTGGTTTTTTCTACCATGATAATGCTGTCTGCTCCTAGAGGGGTAGGAGCTCCCGTGTAAATTGGAACACATTCTCCTGTTTTTATTCTATTTTTGGGTTGGTCGCCTGCTTTTACTTCCTCAACAATATAGAATTGATTTATTCCATTTTCAATATCTTGATGTTGGATAGCGTACCCATCCATTGCAGAGTTATCAAAACTGGGAATATTTATTTTTGCAATTACATCTTCAGATAGGACAAAACCAACAGCTGAAAGTAAATCCACCGTTATAATGGGTTTAACTTTACAACAATTTGAAATAGTTTTTTTTGCTTGTTCTACACTTATCATATTACAAATTTACTACAAAGAGTAGGTCAGTTATCTGATATATGTCATGTATCTGGAATTAATAAATCCAGTCTAAGTTTAGCTCTAATAACCTATAAAAACTAATTCCTTACTTGAAAAGGTTACAAATGAAGCCGTAAAAATCTCAAAAAACTTATCATCTACATGGTTAAATATGTCATATGAACAAAAAAGTGAGCTTCAACAATTTGTCTTTCCAAAAGGAACAACTTTTGAAAAGGAAAAACAGAGAGTTCGAACCCCTGAGGTAAATTTATTATTTGAGCTAACTAAAAGAACTACAAGTATCTATGAGAATAAAAAAAGCGGAATCTTAACTCATAATGAGATGGATTCCGCTTTGGTGGACCTCTCGGTATTCGAACTGAGATTATTTTTTACTGAAAATTTAACCTAATTTTTCTAATTCTTCTTTTATGAAGTCAGCTAGTTCTTTTACATAGCTTGCTGAAAAATCAAATTTGATTCCTGCTGTTTCGTAAATTTCTCCAATTGTTTTGGTGTATCCTAATTTAAGAGCATCCATATAATTATCAAGCCCTTGTTCTCCTAATTGTTTGTATGAGCGCCACATTGCAATTGCGCCTAATTGAGCCATTCCATATTCAATATAATAGAAAGGAACTTCATATAAATGTAATTGTTTTTGCCATAAATTAGCTAAAGCATTTTCTTGCCCT
>Ga0233427_10001533_pt1 | contig 24439 bp, 20 predicted proteins | sample SI_118_April2016_5_FD_179885 | JGI IMG/M metagenome (GOLD analysis project Ga0233427, IMG submission 179885) | Seawater microbial communities from Saanich Inlet, British Columbia, Canada - SI_118_April2016_100_MG | ecosystem: Environmental > Aquatic > Marine > Inlet | place: Canada: British...
GTGGAATCCTGCCTCTGACGACAAAGCAAATATTTTGAAAGATGTAATTGGTCCGAGTGGAAACCTGCGTGCTCCAACCTGGAGAATTGGCAATGAATTTATTGTGGGCTTTAATCCTGAACTTTATGAAGATGTCTTTGGCTAAATGGTAAGAATTGGAATAATTGGAGCTGCGGGTTTGTCTGGACGTGAACTCCTGTATTTGCTGGAACGTCACGAAGAAGCTTCTGTTGAACTGCTAACTTCTAACAAGTTTCAAGGGAAGAAAGTCAATGAAGTTTTTCCGGAGTTGACCGGTTACTCCCAGGTTTTTCAACCGAACGATATTGACGCCACTGGATGCGATCTTGTTTTTCTTGCAATCCCCAACCAGGCCAGTTTGGAGCGGGTTCCAAACTTATTGGAACAGGGAGTAAGGGTTATTGATCTTTCCGGAGCATTCCGTTTACGGGACAAAGAGGTTTTTTCCAAATTTTATAAGCTATCACATTCTGCCCCGGAGTTGCTGGAAGAAGCCGTGTTCGGACTGCCGGAATATTTTAAAAGCGAAATTACCACAGCAAGACTTGTTGCAAATCCAGGATGTTATGCTACAGGTGCCTTGCTGGGTCTTTTGCCGTTGGGAGAGTTACTTGGCAAATTAGATCGGCCGCCGATAATTGATGCAAAATCAGGGGTAAGTGGTGCAGGAGGCAGGGCTGAAGATGACGTGACGAACTTTGTAAGTGTCAATGAAAATTTCAAAGCCTATAAAGTTTTTTCACATCAGCACCAGCCTGAAATTCAGCAGTATTTGCAAGACCTCAGCCAGTATAGCTCGGAGGTCACGGGAGAAATTATCCTGACACCGCATTTACTTCCGCTTAGCCGAGGAATTTTATCCACGATTTACCTCCATTTCCGCGAACCTGTTGCTTCAAATGATATTATGGAACGTTTTTCAACATTTGCTGAGAGTCAGGAATTTGTTCACTTTTTGGAGAAAGGAGATTTGCCGGATTTAAGGATGACTGTATATTCTAACCGCTGCATGATTGGAGCAGAGACTGATCAGTCCGGACAGAATTGTGTGATTGTCAGCAGCATCGATAATTTGGTCAAGGGTGCTTCAGGGCAGGCAATTCAAAATATGAATCTGATGTTTGGTTTGGATGAAAAGCAGGGCCTGCTTTGATCATTCTTCGTCGAGTTCATCTTCAGTAATTCGACGATCCTGGCCCATCAAATTTTCGAAATAACACATTTCCTTTAAACGGGAGTAAATGCGCTCACCCACACGTCTGTGAATGGTATCAGAGATAAATTGTTCTGTTTCAGTTTTATCTCGACTACGGATTTGTTCTTTGAGTGTGTGTTCTTCCCTTTCAGTAAAATTGGTGGTGACCATTATAATTTGATTGCGGTTGTAGCGCTCTGAAATCAGCATGTCGAGAATGCCCAGTTCCCAGTCACTGTTTCGTCCTTTGCCCATATCGTCGATGATGAGGATATCAGTCTGCAAATGAGGCTCAATAATTTCCATATCTGATTTCCCGTCGGAATAACCCTGTCTTAATTCTGAAAGCAACTCTGCAAAACTTTGAAAAATGCAGGATATACCATGACCAATAGTACATTGATAGACAAAACCTGTCATTAGGTGTGTTTTTCCGGTACCGGGAGGTCCCATGAGAACCATGCCTTTCAGGTCTTCCGTGTCGTTTTGTAAATTATTTTTATTGCTCAATCGCTGTGGCAGGAGCCGGAAAATGCTTTCAAGTAAATCAAATACCATCTCGTTTCCTGAATCTCGATCTTGCGAATTCAGTCGACTGTTCAGGTAGCGACGGGGGATGCGGGCACTGTTATAGAGCTGAACGCGTTTTTTGATTTGTTCACAGTCCGGGCATGTTATAGCAACATCACGTTGGAAACTATCCTGCTCTACGAGGAAACCTGTCCCTTTGCAGGTTTTGCAGGGACTTGAAACGCAGTCACAAAGTCTGGCATGAGCATATCGTTCGCGTGGACGAACGCTGATAAAAACTCTAGTGTTGTTGCAACGCAGGCAGTCAGGAACAGTTTTAGCCATTGAATAATGTCTGAAATGGGTAGTAATAAAATAAAAAGATGTTTCTATGTTGGAGCAAGCTTCTCGAAGTGTCCAGAGAATTTCTACTTTAAGGTTTCAGATATTAGCTTTGTTGTACTAAAAATAATATAGCTTCGCAGAGCTAAAAAACGTATTTTATCCACAAAAACATAATTCATAAATCAGGAAACAGAATAATGTCTGTATTTAAAAATGATCGATTAAACCGTGTTCTCAATTACTTGCCTGTGGATCGGATACCCGTATGGATAATGCGTCAGGCCGGTCGAACAGATCCTGTATACAATCAACTTAGAAAAAATGACGGTCGTGCACTGGAAGAACTTTTTGCAGATCCTGAAATAGCTATCAAAATTTCATTATTACCTAAACGTCTTGGAGTGGATGCAATCATCATGTTTCAGGATATTCTCACTCCACTCACTCCTGCAGGTGCAGGTTTTCGATTCGCTCCAGGACCGATTTTGGAAAAACCTGTTCGGACTTTCTCCCAGGTAAAAGCACTACGCACAGTTGATCCCGAAATACACTTGCAAACCGTTGCTCAAATTCTCAAAGGACTTAATGTTGAACTCAAGGGAGAATTGCCAGTTCTTGGTTTTGCAGGCTCGCCGATGTCACTTGCATTTTTTTTAATTGCGGGCAACAGTCCAAATCGGAAAATTGAAGAAGTTTTAGCATTTGTTGAAGAACAACCTGCAATCACTGAAGCTTTACTGGAGTTTTTAACGGAAATGACGGTGGACTATATCAACTTCCAAATGGCATCTGGAGCACATGCTGTTCAATTATTTGAGTCGTTTGCGGAGGTTATCCCACTAGAGATTTATAAAAAATTTGTTCAGCCGACACATGAGAAAATTTTTAGTTCCCTGTCGCCAAATGCACACTCCATTTTGTTCACCAAAGAATCACCGCACATGGATTTGATGCTTCAAAGTGGTGCTTCAGTTTTGAGTGTTGGAAATTGTATTGATTTGGCTCAAGCCAAAATACGAGCTCCAAAAATGATTTTTCAAGGCAACGTTGATAATAAAATTTTGGCAGATGGTACTAAGGAAGAAATCACCCAAGCAGTCCGAAAATGTTTTGAGCAAAGTGGACGAAAAAATCACATCCTTAACCTTAATCACGGTTTGCTGGAACGAACGCCGTATGAGAACGTTCAGCATTTTGTGGATGTAGCAAAGGAACTTGGAAGAGTTGAGTGAGGTGGCTATATTTTTGAATTCACAAAAAATATTAAAAATAGTATTGTTCCCCTTTTAGCGGAAAAATTTCTCGGCGAATGGAATCGAAAGGCGGGAGCGAGTCCCGCCTTCAAATGACTTGTTCTTACTGAGCAACAATCCTTCCCTCAACTTTTGGTGAAACACTTCCTTTGGCTTTAATGTAATCCATCACCATTGAAGCCATAATTGTTGCATTGCTGGCATTAATGATGACTTTAGCTTTTTTGAGCACTGAGTAACCGTCTCCGCCACTAGCCATGTAGTCGTTGGTTGCCATTGTATATGTCCGTCCCTTATTCAAGGACTGACTTCCGATTTTAACTGAAACAACTCGAGCGCCTGATTTGGCTTTCGGGTTATAGGTAAAACTCATTCCTGAAACCTGAGGGAACCGCCCAGATTGTTCTTCAAATTCACTAACTCCGTTTTCTAGAACATCCCAGACTTGTGCGCCTGTGAGGCTTAGTTTTACGACAACGTTACCAAACGGAAGTTCTTTTAAAAAATCTCTGCGTGTGAGCATGGTACCGGGAGCATAGATTTTCTTGGCCCGGATTCCTCCTCCATTTGTAAGACCAATGTCTGCATCGACTCCGTCACGCATAGCATCCGTTATCAGGTTGCCAATTGCTGCTTCCTCTGTACGAACTGTTTTTTTACGACTATCTAATTCTGATAATGTTTTACCAATTTCAATATCCAGTTCCTTGCTCAAAAATTTATCATAACCTTTAACCTTTGAGGCAATTGTAGCATCCTCCGGAATATTTTTTGTGTCAACAAAGCGCATGTCAGCTTCCCAACTAAATCTTTTTTTACCGCTCTTCATATAGGATTTCATATGAACATCCACAACACCCACTTTCTCAGCATCCTCTCCAGAATCCATCCAAAGTGATTTTCCGTTGTCCTGGAAGATATAGTAGTGATCTTGACCAGAAAGCAAAACATCAACTATGCCACTCTGAAAAAGCTCCATGTCCTCAACAAAATCAAGATGTGCTAAAGCGACTATCAGATTTGCTCCTTGTCCTCTCAACTCCTTGGCGAGTGTAGCGGCAGTATCCATTACAGGGAGAAATTCATCCGTTCCAACATTAGAGATAACTTTTGTGTTTTGAGTTATAAGTCCCATAATTCCAACACGAAATGGACCAACTTCTACCATCGCAGTTCTTACAGTTCCATCTATAGGAAGACCGTCTTTATCTCTGGCGTTGCTGGCCAGAACTGGAAAGTTTGACTCCCAGACGCGTTCACGAAGTATTTTAGGACCGAAATCCCATTCGTGGTTGCCGAGAACCATATAGTCGACACCGACAGCATTTAACATCTCTACAGCACTCTTGCCTTTATCCATAGTTGAGAGCAAAGATGGAGAATATGCATCACCCGCATGAACAAAAATAGAATGTTTGGATCCCCCCTTCTCCTTTTGAACCACGCTCGCGAGCTTGGCATATCCACCCCTTCCTTTATCAGCAGGTAATTCATACAGATCACCGGTGAGGATGATCCTAAGTGTTTCCTTTTCGTCTGCCATTGCAGTCAACGGTGCAAAAGCAATTAGACCCGAAATGAGTCCGGAAAATATAGTTTTTAGTCGCATAATCGCACCTTAATTGTTTTAGATTAAAAAAATTACACACGCTCTTGTTCTAATTACGAATCACGTGCAAACTTACCCATCAGTAATTGACGAGTATTAAACTTGATGAAAAATAAAAAGTTAACTCGATAAAATCTTACGAGTCTGCCTTGTGTCAATGTTGTCTTTAAGCTACGATGTCGCAACGTACATTCACGAAACATTTTTCACCAAAATAATAGACTTTAATACTTACTCTAATTTTAGTAAGTTGCCAACAAAAAAATGTCTAAATCTTCTTCCACCAAAAATAGTGTCAGAATTCTTCCTGAATCCTTAATCAATAAAATTGCCGCGGGTGAAGTTGTTGAACGCCCTGCCTCAGTGGTTAAGGAACTGCTTGAGAATGCAATTGATGCTGGAGCAACCGAGGTTCAGGTTAGCATTAAAAACGGTGGCAAGGATTTGATTTCCATTCTCGACAACGGTTGCGGAATGAACGAATCTGATGCTCAACTTGCTGTGGAAAGACATGCAACGAGTAAAATTATTAATGAAGAGGATTTATTCCGTATCCGGACTTTAGGGTTTCGGGGGGAGGCACTGGCTTCAATTGCAGCTATTTCACATTTTGAGATTCTGACATGTAATGATGAAACTCAGGGTGCAACCAGAATATTTATTAAAGGCGGCTACCTGGAACAAGTTGGAAAAATAGGTTTCCCGAAAGGTACGAAAGTCACTGTCGAACGTCTTTTTTACAATACACCTGCCCGCATGAAATTTCTCAAAACCACTGCCACAGAACTTCAGCACATTCAGCAGCATCTGGTACAAAAGTCCCTGGCTTATCCGCACATTCATTTCCGTCTAACACATAATCGGCAACTTCTGCTAAATCTTTCCGGAGGACAAGCTCTGGAAACTCGTATACAGCAGCTTTATGGTGAAGAGTTTAAGGAAATCTTGATGCCGGTTAAACATGAGGAAACATATCTACAGTTTTCCGGTCTCATTTCATTTCCTTCAAAACCACGGACGAGCAGGCGCTGGCAGTATATTTTTGTAAATGAGCGGAACGTCAAATCTTCGTCAATCAATCACGGAATTTATGATGGTTATGGAACTTTTTTAGGCAAAGGACAACATCCGGTTTTTTTCCTAAATTTAAGAATAGATCCGACTGAAATTGATGTCAATGTACATCCGGCAAAGACAGAAATACGTTTCCGGAACAACCAGTTGGTTCACACCATTTTAGTAGATCAAATTTCCCGTGCTCTTAAAGATTGTGCAAGCCGCAGGTTTTTTGGTCGTGAACATTCACATTCACAAATGTCACGTACTGATGTGTCCGGACAAATTGAGTTACCAATGGAAAATTCTTTGACTATGGAAAGCCCGTCTTCCGGAAAGATGTTTTCAACAAACAAAAAACGTAACTCAGAAGCAAGGGACTTGCCGCCACGAGGTTCGCTGAAACACAAAAAAACACAAATAATTTCAGTATTATCACAAGAAAATAATATTGCTGAAATTCGACCAATACAAGAAAAAACGCAGGATTCAACTTCAACAACAACTTTGGAAACTCTGGACTACGCTCCGGGGAATCTTCCGGAAAACGAGATACGTAATCTCTTTCTAATTTTACCTCTGCCGTTGGTTCCCAAAAAAATAAGGGTGCTTGGTCAGTTCCGGAAGACATACATTATTGCGGAAAATGATGCGGGGTTGGTGCTTATTGAACAGCGAGCGCTCCACGAACGTTTGATTTATGATACTTATGTGGAGTCACTGCAAAAAAAAGAAGTGAAGATTCAGACTTTTAAAATTTCACTTTTATTGGAACTGTCTCCTCAGGAATCAGTTTTGCTGGAACAATCTATAGTACCATTAGCCCTTTCCGGTTTTGCAGTCAGTCCATTTGGAGGGAGTACTTTTGCAGTAGATTCGATTCCGGAATGTTTGAGTGAAGATCAAGTAGAAAAAGTGGTCAGGGAAATCCTTGATCGTCTGGCATTGTTTGGCAAGAGGGGGCAAAATGAAGAAATATTACGTGACGTCTGTCAAGTGGTTTCAGAGCAGGCATCTATGCCATATGAGCAGGAACTTGGGCAGTTTGAAATGGATTGTTTGCTGGCACAGTGGGAAGAATTGGACAGTCCGATGGCATCCATCAAAGACCTACCACTTCTAGTGGAATTTTCTCAACAAGAACTGGAAAAAAGGTTGAGGCGTTGATCGGGGTTATTTTCTTATTTGGAATTGACTTGAAACTGCAGGATGTTTAAATGGTAAAATAAAATGATATTAACAACCAAAACTAAAATGAAAAAAACCCACAAACTAATAATTTTAGGCTCCGGTCCTGCGGGATTGACTGCGGCAATTTATGCGGCAAGAGCTAACTTAAATCCTGTTGTCGTCTCTGGAAGAGAGGCAGGAGGACAATTGATGATCACTACAGACGTTGAAAATTATCCTGGTTTTCCAGAAGGAATTCAAGGTCCGGAAATGATGGATCTCCTAAAAGCCCAGGCCGCTCGTTTTGACACAGAATTTTTTTCTGGTGATGTTGTAGAAGTTAATTTGTCACAGCGACCATTTAAACTTACTTTGGAAAACAAAGATACGTTGACCTGCGATTCACTGATTATTTCGTCTGGAGCCTCCGCGAGATGGCTTGGAATGGATTCAGAAAAAGAATATAGTGGCAGGGGGGTTTCTGCCTGTGCAACCTGCGACGGGTTTTTCTTTCGCGACCAGGATGTGGCCGTTGTAGGCGGAGGTGATACTGCGCTGGAAGAAGCTCTGTATTTGGCAAATATCTGTAAAAGTGTGACAATGATTCATCGACGCGATGAATTCAGAGGCAGCAAAATTATGCAGAAACGTGCTATTGATCACAAGAAAATCTCAATATTATGGGATACTGTTGTTGAAAAAGTAGTGGGTAACTCCAAGGACGGAATGACGTCACTGAAAGTGAGGAACGTTAAAACGGATAAAGTTAAAGAACATCCTATCACAGGACTGTTCATTGCGATTGGACACACTCCAAATACAAAATTATTCAAAGATCAGTTGATTATGGACAAAAACGGTTATCTGAAAGTCACGCCTGGCACGACATATACGTCTATCGAAGGCGTTTTTGCTTCAGGAGATGTTCAGGATCATGTTTATCGTCAAGCCGTTACTGCTGCAGGAACTGGATGTATGGCGGCCATTGATGCAGAGCGCTGGCTGGCAGAACAAACCGTCTGAACATAATTGCCACTGCAGGAAACTAAATAACAAAATTGCCTGTAGAGGGTATTTTATAAAAAAACAAATGAAAATATTAAAACAAAATGAACAACAAATTTTTGCCTGCAATTGTTGCAGTTCAAACTACTGTGATGCTGGGACTGCTGTATTACTTATGGAATCAGGAAACTAACGAAATATTCAATGAAAAATTATTTATTTTATTGGCAATTTTTTCTATCTCATGCCTTTTACTGGCGATAGTTTTACGTTTCAAAAAGACTATAGTCTACGAAGAAGGTGCTCGCCGAGATGGGACAGTTAAATGGTTTAATCCAAATAAAGGTTTTGGATTCATAGAACAGGACACCGGAGACGACCTTTTTGTCCATCAGTCTGAAATTCGGCAGGCGGGTTTTCGTTTCCTCAACCTGGGGGATCGTGTTGAATTTGAACTCGGAACAGGAAAAAAAGGACCGGTTGCTCTAAAAGTAACTCGTACTCAGGCGGCAGATCCAGAGAAATACCCCAATTTTAACGAAGAGCCTGAAGAGGCTCTGATTAATAAAATTTCTGAAACACAATTAAACTAGAAATGAACAAGGAAAAACTCGTATTGGCTTATTCCGGTGGTCTGGATACTTCCGTTCTTGTCCATTGGCTTGCTCAACAAGGATATGAAGTAATTGCACTATGTCTTGATTTAGGACAGAAAGTTGAAGATTTGAATGCCATCCTTGAAAAGGGTAAAAAAGCTGGTGCAGCAAAAGTTTTGATCGAAAATGTTGAAGAAGAATTTGTTCAGAATTACGTTTTCCCTTCCATTCATTGGAATGCGCTTTATGAAGGAACTTATCTGCTGGGGACATCTTTAGCACGGCCTTTGATTTCCAAAAAACAGATAGAAGTTGCAGGACGGGAAGGTGCTGTTGCTGTAGCACATGGCGCAACCGGAAAAGGTAATGATCAGGTCCGTTTTGAGTTAAGCTATTATGCACTCAATCCTAATATTCGTGTAGTAGCACCATGGAAAATTCCTGAGTTTTACAAAAAATATCCCGGTCGTACAGAATTATTGGCCTATGCGGATAAATACGGTATTCCGGTCAAGGCTTCCAAAGAACAACCATGGAGTTCAGATGAAAATCTTATGCACATCAGTTTTGAATCTGGTATGTTGGAGGATCCCTGGCAAGCTCCACTACCGGAAATGTTTGAATTGTCACAGTCGCCGAAAGATGCTCCAGTTGAGTCTCAGGAGATTCTGATTGAATTTCTAAAAGGAAATCCAGTCGCGGTGGATGGAAAAAATTTTTCTCCAGCAAAATTGTTGACATATCTAAATGAATTGGGCGGTAGACATGGAATTGGCCGGATTGATATGGTAGAGTCCCGTTTTGTCGGCATGAAAAACAGGGGGGTGTATGAAACACCAGGTGGTACTATTTTACACATTGCACATCGGGCAATGGAGTCAATTACCTTGAACCGTGGTGTAATTAATCTCAAGGATTCACTAATGCCGCGCTTTGCACAACTGACCTACGATGGCTTTTGGTTTTCACCTGAAATGGAAATTTTACTGGAAATGGTGAAAAAAACTCAGGAACCGGTTAATGGCACAGTCCGTCTGGAACTTTACAAAGGCAACTGCATGGTGACTGGCCGTAAATCACCAAACAGCCTCTATGATGAGGATATGGCTACAATGGAAGCAGACCAGGGCACTTATGATCCACAAGATGCCATTGGTTTTATCAAACTTCATGCCCTGCCGTTACGTATTCAAGCAGGTTTGAAAGCTAATTCTAAAACTTAGAGCCGGACTTTACTCAAACTATTTCCAACCTGGTAAGAAGAATGAAGCTACAAAAATTATTTCCTCTACTCACTGTGGTATTTTTCATTTCCACCTGCATTTTGCTGTATCTCCTTTATTTTTCTGTTCCACAAACTTTACCGATATCACAGTCGTCCCAGATCAAAATTATTGTTCCAGAACAAATGGTCATTTCTCCTGAAAAACCTCAAATTTCAGAGGAGAAAATTAAACGTTTACTGGATATTGAAAACGAACAAAAAGAACTTGTATTACTCTTTGAACGTGTTTCTGCTGATCTGAAAGAAGCCTCTGGTTCCAAACAAATTCTGAATCAACTTTCCTTGGGACGTTTTATTTTGCGGGATTTCGAAAAACGTTTTTTGAACAATAAGCTTTTCCGCAAATCTGGAGGGTTTTTAAGTTTTATGAGGGGAAAAACAAAATCTTATTTGAGCTCAGGAAAACTTACTGTAAATCCTGCTGGAATCAAAAAGAAAGATTTGCTTAACTTCCGTAGGGAACTCACCAGTTGGCTCTTGACACGCAGCAACGAAGAAATTGAGGCTGTGGCGAGGTTTTTGAGTTTTTTCTATGCAGAAACACTTTATGATATTCCAATGACGATTTTGGCTTCCAGGTTGACTCCTGAACTGGAGGAAATTAATTTTAGTACACCGGTGCTTCTGCAAAAAGTTCTAACTACTGCAAGCAGAGATGTAAACGGTGAAATGAATGAAAAAAAGCCTACTGCTGTTGCAGAATATTCGATGGCACAGCAGTTCTTTTTTCGCAGGGGTCCGAAAATATCCTCAAAGGCAGTTATCTTTTTGAAGGCATACCTCAGTTACACCGATCTGTAATCCATTTGAATGAGTCTGTTGAGAACTTGGTTCTCTTGTCTAAATCCAACGCCGGAATAGTGTCAACTTCAGTTTCACTCTAATTATCAAAGGCCCAACAAAATGGAAATTCGGGTTCTCAGTAGTGATGATGTTCAAAAAGCCCTTCCGATGGCAGAAGCAATCGAGGGCATGAAGCGTGCGTATAGCCGGCTTTCGTCCGGACGGGTTGAGATGCCTCTCCGCAGTCGTGTCCATGTTCCTGAGCAGGAGGGAGTGCTCCTGACAATGCCTGCTGCGCTTCCGGACGACAGTGAAATGGCTGTAAAACTGGTAACTGTTTTTGGCAAAAATCCAACCCGCGGATTTCCCCTGATTCATGCTGCTGTGCTTGTGTTGGACACTGAAAACGGTCAAATCAAGGCCCTGATGGATGGAGAAGTTTTGACTGCAGTTCGTACCGGAGCTGGAGTCGGAGCCGCCACAGAATTGCTTGCGTCTACGGATGCGGTTTCTGTCGCAATAATCGGCAGCGGAAAACAGGCTTGTTCACAACTGGATGCAGTTTGTACTGTTCGCAGTATTCGGCAAGCGTGGGTTTATAGTCCAAACCCTGAACATGTACAAAATTATGTGGAAAAAATGTCTGGAGTTGGTCCAATTCCAAAGGATATTCAAGCAGTTACTTCTTCTGCAGAAGCCGTAAAAAATGCAGACATTGTCTGTACTGCCACCACTTCCTCTACTCCTGTTATTTCCTTTAAGAATCTCAAACAGGGGGCTCATTTAAATGCAGTTGGTTCTTTTCAGCCATCAATGCAGGAAATCGATTCAGATACTATTCAAAATGCTTTTGTATTCGTTGATTCCCGTGAATCTGCACTGATCGAAACAGGAGATATAGTCACTCCACTTAAACAAGGTTTGATCACAGCAGACAAAATTGTTGCAGAAATAGGAGAGCTCATCAATGGAACAAAATCTGGACGAACCTCACCTGAACAACTGACATTTTTTAAATCCTGTGGAGTTGCCGTACAGGATGCCGTCTCTGCCGGGATTGCTTTGAAAAACGCAGAGCGTGAAAATCTTGGAACAATTGTCTCTATATAAAAAATGTCCAGACTGCCAAAAACTGCCTCGGTAGTAATTATCGGAGGTGGAGTCATGGGTGCAAGCACTGTTTATCATTTGGCAAGCCGCGGCTACAAAGACGTTTTGCTTCTGGAACGCGAAGAGTTTTTCGGTACCGGCGCAACCGGACGTTGTGCAGGAGGGATTCGTTATCAGTTCAATACTGAAGTCAACATCCGGCTTTCCCAAAAAAGTCTTCCCATGATTGATGCTTTTGAGGAAGAAACCGGACAATCGGTGTTGGTGCAAAAATGCGGATATTTGTTTGCACTGACTCTGGAAAAAGATGTAGAGGTGTTCCGGAAAACGGTTGAACTTCAACGTTCCCTCGGCGTTCAAACCGAATGGCTTACCGGAGAAGAAGTACGCAATATTGCCGCTCCCTGCGACTTCCCGGATGCACTTGCTGGAAGCTTTAACGCAGAAGACGGACTTGCAGATCCCAACAGTATCGTGATGGGTTACATCAATGCTGCGCGTCGGCATGGAGCAGTCTGCATTACTAATTGTTCTGCAATCGGAATTGATGTAAAAAATAATCAAATTTGGAAAGTTCAAACATCTCTTGGAACCATTGAAACTAAAACTGTAGTCAATGCCTGTGGACCATGGAGTGCAAGCCTTGGAAAAGAGATTAGTCTCGAAATTCCAGTATTTCCGCTGCGGCGTCAGTGGTTTGTCACTGAAGCAATTCAGGAACTTCCGGAAGACTTCCCTTTTGTCATTGATTTTGCGCAAAGTCTTTATTTTCACCGGGAAGGTTCCGGACTACTTACAGGCATGTCAAATCCCAACGAAAAAATTGGAGATGATCAAAGAATTGATTCCGAGTGGGAATTGAAACACATCGAATCTGCAATACAGCGAATGCCCTTGCTGGGAAACTCCGGGATCCAGGCACGACAAGCTGGACTGTACGAAATGACTCCGGATGCACATCCCATCATCGGTCCTACTCCGGTGGAAGGATTTTACTTGCTGAGTGGATTTTCAGGACACGGATTCATGCAGGGTCCAATTTGTGGAAAATTGATGGCCGAAATTCTCATAGACGGTGAAGCCACCACCGTTGACATCAGCAAGTTGGAATACAACCGATTTGCTGAGAAGCGCTTGATTCCGGAATACAACGTAGTTTGATTAACGTTTCCGGATTGCACCACTGTCAATTATGCTTTAAAATGATTGATCAAAACTTTCATATTATTTAAAGTTACTCGAAACAACCTATTCCGGGAAAAATTATGCTCAACGAAAACACGGTTGCAAAAATTTTGGAGTACGGACTTCAGCAGGGCGCAGACTTTACTGAAGTTTTTGTAGAGGACTCTGTTGCTTCTTCTATCAATCTGCTTGATCAGAAAATTGAAGAAATAAATTCTTCAAACTCATTTGGAATAGGGGTGCGTCTTCTTTACGGCAACGAAGCCTATTACGGTTACAGCAGTGATCCTGACGAAGCCAATTTGCTGAAACTAACCGGCAATTTAGGGCTATCCCAGAAAGAAGGGCAGTCCGTAGATATGAAGTCCCTTCAGCCTCAGTCAATCGAAGACATTCACCATATAGCCGTAAATCCAGAAACGGTGAGCAAGTCTGAGCGTGTTGAATTGCTAAGGGAACTGGATAACAAAACCCGTAATCACGGTGACGATATTCAGCAGGTCACGGTCAACATGTCTGAAAAAAAACGCTCGGTACTTATAGCCAACAGCGAGGGTTTATGGGCCGAGGACTCACGAAATTATTCCAGGATGCGTCTTTCTGCAGTTGCAGAAAAAGGCGATGGACCCCAAACAGCAGCTGAAAGTCCAGGAGTTTTGGGTGGTTATGAATTTTTTCAGGATTTAAATTTGGAGGAACTTGCAGAAAATGCGGCACAATCGGCGTTGCGTATGGCCGCTGCAGGATACATCGATGGAGGAAAAATGCCTGTGATTTTGGGTAATGGATTCGGCGGTGTTATTTTCCACGAGGCTTGCGGTCATCCATTGGAAACAGAAGCGATCCGAAAAAACGCATCTCCTTTTTGTGAAAAAATAGGGAAGCATGTCGGTCAGTCGATGCTTACTGCAATAGACGATGGAACTATTGCAAACAAATGGGGTTCGTGTAATGTGGACGACGAAGGAACGCCGACGCAAAAAACCGTACTAATCGAAAACGGAATACTCAATAATTACCTCAGTGACCGTATCGGTGCAGATCAAGTCGGTATTTCCCGTACCGGTTCTGCACGACGCGAATCGTACAAATTTGCTCCGGTTTCCCGTATGCGCAATACCTTTATTGCTCCCGGACCGCACAAGATTGAAGAAATGCTGCGTTCCATTAAATTTGGCCTGTATGCAAAAAAAATGGGTGGTGGATCTGTCAATCCGGGGACTGGTGAATTCAATTTTGCAGTGCAAGAAGGTTATGCTATCCGCAATGGCAAAATCGCTGAACCAGTGCGAGGAGCAACGCTGATAGGCAAGGGTTTCGATGTCCTGTCGCAGATTTCGATGATTGCCGATGATCTGGATTTGGCAGCAGGAATGTGCGGAGCGGCCAGTGGCTGGGTTCCGACAACTGTTGGTCAGCCCACTTTGAAAATTGATTCAATTCTTGTCGGTGGACGATAATTTTTTTGTAATTGTTTTTACTTCTGTATAGCAACAAACAGATAAGAAACATTTAATGCGATTTTTCGAGCAGTCAGTAGAAACGATGCCCCGCGAAGCACTGGAATTACTACAAACAGAAAAGTTGTATTCCATGCTGGAAAAATTTATGGGAGCAACCGTTTTTATACGGGAAAGCTGGATGCCGCGGGAATTCGTCCGGAAGCGATTAAGGAGGTTTTGAAGTAACAGGTTTTAGTCAAGTAAATCAAGTAATTCCAAAGGTGCTTTTATGATTGCTTGAGCACCGTTTTCTCTCAGTTCTTTTTCTGGTCGAAATCCCCAAAGCACGCCCACCGGAAAACATCCGGCACTCTTGGCTGTTTTCATATCGGTTGCGGTGTCTCCCAAAAAAAGAAAAGACTTCGCTGGAATTTTCAACTTCTCGCAAATATCAATCATTCCAGCAGGATCTGGCTTACGTGGAATGCCTTCCCGTTGGCCTAAAACCAATTCAAATTCCCAATTTGGCAAAAGATGCTTGACTGCAAGCAATGTAAATTTGTGAGGTTTGTTAGACAAAACTGTCAGCTTGAGTTTGCGGGATTCCAATTCATCCAACAATACAGGAATATCATCATAAGGCTGAGTATGTTTATCCCAGCACTCAAGGTATGCTGTCTCAAAATCCTGTCTGCATTTATCTATGAGTGGTTCTTTACGGACTTCTTCAGGAAGGGCACGGGTAATAAGCATTTTCGCTCCATCTCCTACAAAATAGCGAAATGCATCAACGGGGTGTTCTGGGAATCCTCTTTTTGAAAGTATTGTATTTGTACAGTGTGCTAAGTCGGCCAAGCTATCTAACAATGTGCCGTCTAAATCAAAGCAGATTGCTTCAAATTGCATGAAGGGAAATGAATTAATTGTTATTGTTCAATTCGTCTCGCCAGATCTTAGAGGGATGAAATGTCACAACATTTCGTGCAGAAATTTCATAATCCTTTTTTGATTTTGGATCACGTCCAGGTCTAGATTTTTTGCTATGCAACTCAAACTTTCCTAAACCTGTGATGAGTACATCCTCACCTTTCTCTAATTTTTCTTTGATCATTTCCAACATGTCGTTGACAACTTTTTCAGCCTCACCAAACTGTAAGTCAGTTCCCAGTTGGATAGCCCGTACAATATCAACTTTTACCATTCGTTCCTCATATTTGTCTAATATATTAATGCTAGAGATTTTTTAAAATTATTTGTTTTTTTCTGACGGACTCTTATTTAAAGACTTCTTTTACCTCTTCTGAAGATAAGATCAGCGAAGACTGCAAGAATACTGAGACCATACTATAACTATGGGAAGGGTATTCTTCAATACTTTTTTTAAAAAAAATCAATTAAATCAATTTAAAATATAAAATAAGTAAAAATTGATTGAATAAATCAACCTTGATCCTATTTAAATATTATTCAAAGAATCTCGAAAAGTTTGGACATTGTCCAGATATTTTCTCTATAGTAAGAGTCACATCTTCCCAGTATAAATATGTATCAAGATAATTTGTTAATGTTTTTCAGGCAACACAAACAACTGTTTTTTATAGTAATTATTGTAATTGTTCTGTCAATTCTCACCCTGTATTTTCAGCAAATTAAGCTCAAAGAATTGCAAAATGAACTGGCTAAAGTTGAACTTCAAAATGTAAGGGTAGGCGCTGGAACTTCAAAAGGCAAGTTGGGAACAGCAATTTTTGGTGTAATTCAAAATAATGGAGAACACACGATTAAGATTGCAACTATGAATGTTAATTTCATAGGTGAAGATGGAAAATTTTCTAAGGTTCATAATTTTTTCCCGATAAATAATTATTCTTTCAGTGACTCTTTACCTTTGGAGCCCGGACAGTCAAAAGAGTTTGGCTTCCCTATCGATGAAATTATTCCGGAAGATTGGGACGGAACCATAACTGCAAAACTTATTGATCTGAAATTTAAATAACAAACTGATAAATATGCCCATAGCACTCTGGCAGCCAAGTCCAGAAGAACAGGAAAAAACTCTACTTACACGCTTCAGCAAAAAAGTACAGGAACGGTACGAGCTTTCGGATTGCGAATATTCTACTTTACACCAGTGGTCCATCGATTATCCAGAACTATTCTGGAAAGAAGTTTGGCGTGATTGCGAAGTACGCTCTTCTGCAGAGTGTAGCAAAGTTATGAGCAAATCCAAATTTAGTGAAAAAATTGGTATGGAACCTTCTGGATGGTTTGAGGGTGTACGGTTGAATTTTGCAGAAAATTTATTGGCACGGGGTAAGGATGAAAATGAAGCGATCAGTTTTACTGGAGAAAATGGTTCAACAAGCTCCCTGAGTTACGCAGAGTTACGGGATATAGTAGCAAAATGCGCCTCCGGACTGAAGTCCCTTGGAGTTTCAAAAAATGATCGTGTCGCAGCAGTTATCCCAAATTGTCCGGAAGCCGTTATCGGGATGCTAGCAACTGCGAGTCTTGGAGCAATTTGGTCTTCCTGCTCTCCGGACTTTGGAATTAACGGTATTTACGATAGGTTGGGACAAATTTCACCAAAAATTTTGATAACTGTCAACGCATATTACTACAACGGAAAAGAACATGATTGTCTTCTCAAAATCCGAGAAATCGTCATCCGTATTCCTTCAATTGAATCGGTGTTTATAGTACCTTTTACAGAAACAATAATAAAATTTAAAGGTAATGAGCAGGCATGGGGCAAATTACTGAATTCTTCTGCATGTACTGTAAATTTTGCACAACTTCCTTTTGATCATCCACTTTACATTCTCTACTCTTCAGGAACTACAGGTTTGCCTAAATCTATCGTTCACGGAGCAGGAGGTACTTTACTGAAGCATCTAACCGAACATCGTTATCATACAGATGTGCATCCAGGAGACCGGATATTTTTTTTTACTACTTGTGGATGGATGATGTGGAATTGGCTGGTAAGTAGTCTTGCTTCAGGAGCAACTCTAATTTTATATGATGGTGCACCCGGATTCCCGGACATTGGACGAATGTGGCGCTTAATAGACGAACAGCAGATCACACATTTTGGAACAAGTCCAAAGTTTCTTGGTGCAGTTAGTAAAGCAGGACATTCACCAAAGCTTAATCATAAACTGGAATCATTACGAGCAATTTTATCAACAGGTTCTCCACTTCCAGCAGATTTGTTTTCATGGGTTTATGCGGAAGTTGCTTATGTCCCACTAATGTCAATTGCGGGCGGCACTGATATTGCCGGATGTTTTATGGGAGGCAACCCAAATCTTCCGGTTTATTCTGAGGAACTACAGTGCAAAATTCTGGGTATGAATACACTTGCATACAATACAGACGGCGAGTCAGTGGTTTGTGAAAAAGGAGAATTGGTTTGTGCTGACCCTTTTCCGTCTATGCCGATTTATTTCTGGAATGATGCGGATGGTAAAAAGTATCATAAAGCATATTTTGAAAAATTCCCGGGTGTTTGGACACATGGAGATTTTATTGAAATTACTGAACGCGGGGGCATAATTGTATATGGTAGAAGTGATACAGTTCTTAACCCCGGTGGAGTTAGAATTGGTACTGCTGAAATATATCGTCCTGTTGAAGAATTGAAGGAGATTGAGGATAGTTTAGTTGTTGCACAGCCTTGGGAGAGTGATGTGAGGATTGTGCTTTTTGTGGTATTACGTGACGGAATCCGGTTGGATGAAAATTTAGTTGCCAAAATAAAAACCGTTATTCTCAGTGACACTACTCCGCGTCATGTTCCGGCACGGATTTTAGCGATTCCGGATGTGCCAAGAACTATCAGTGGGAAAAAAGTAGAAAAGGCTGCACTGCAAACTATCAAAGGCGAAAATATTGAAAATACATCAGCACTTGCTAATCCGGGAAGCTTGGAACATTTTTCAAAATTAAGTGAAGAATTGAGAAAATAAGATAATAATAAAGAGGCTAGGTCTCTTTTTTTTGCGAGTCTTCGTATATGCGGTCTTTTAGGCTCTGAAGTAGATCAAGAATCGGCAAATCAGGGACTTCCTGCCATGCCATCAGTTTCAGCATATTTTTTTTCAGGCGTCCCCGTGACAATCCACGTTTCTCCCAGTTGTAATAAATAGCCTCAATTTCTGCAGATAGAGGTTTCCCATCCAAACTTCTTCGTAAAAGGAATCTGAGTGTGCTGTCAGGATACTGGCGAATAAACTTTTCCAATGCAGACTTTGAAATTTTCTCTCCGCCAAATACCACATCAGTCTCGTATGAATCAACTTGAATAAAGCTGCTTTCATCTTCTTCAATCTCTTCATCTTCTTCAAAGTTAAGCAACAGATCAGAAGTAGTAAGAGTTGAGGAATCTGCCTCAGTTTCTTCCTTAAGAATCCCGTCTTCTGCTTTTTTTGACTTTATCAAGACTTCTGCAGTTTCTGCTATATCAGTTACCAGGTCAGGCTCTAGAGGGAATTCTGAAAGATCATTTTGATCTTCATTCAGTGTTGAACTGATGTCCAGTTTGTCAACAATATCATTTTTTTGTTCCGCAATAAGAATTTCTGCAACATCTGGAGCGGTTTGTTTGTCAGCAGTTGGATTTAGTTGTGAAGGTCGCAAAAATTTTATTGGAGAGTTTTTTCGTGCCTGTTTTATTACAGGATTTAAACTTTCGACTGAAACACCACGTTTTTTTGCGATGTGCTTCAGGAAGCCTTTTACCAGCTCACGTCCTTCAAGTCGTTCCCGAACCTGGCTTCTTAACTGTTTAACGTCTTCAATCTTGAAGTTGGTTTTTGAAAAATCCGGTACCTCTTCCTGGTCTTCCTGTTCCAGTGTCTCTCCACCTAAAACCAGATTATAATACGTCTCGATGTGCAAAAGAAAATCATACAAGGGGTGTTTTTCTTGCTCACGAAGCCCATAAGAAATGTTGTAACGAATATTGAAATGATGGTGTTTCCCTTTAGCCAGTTGATCAAATGATTTTTGAATTCGCTGGGAAAGTTTTTTTTGCAGAATTTCTGCAGGCCAATTAAATTGTTTAACATAATCAATGAAACCCCCATAACTCTCTCTTGTAACAAGTGTACTAAGTACCTCAGCTTCCTGATCAAAAAAGTCGCGTATCACCCATCCTCCTGCTTCAAGCTCATTTTCAGAAGCATCCACAAAGACAAATCCTGAGTTGAAAAGATGCTCGCACAACTGAATAAGAAGTGAATCCTGATCTGGAAGCAGCGAATCAAAATGTTCGCTGTATTCCCTGAAGGTAGCATTACGGTGCATGAGACGAAAAGAGTTTAATTAGATTAGAAATTTGGACACAACACAACATAACGTAAAATCTTTCGCCGGGCAACCACAGATTGTCATAAACAGGGAAAGATTAATTTTAGATATTTGTTTTATTAGTTTTAAAAAGACTTCAAATTAGAATTGCGTTGAGATTCAACAAGTTTTTTTCTAAGCTTATAGTTTGAGAATCATTCTTACATTAAGACGAAATACTGCTGATTATTCTTTGTTATACAAAGCAATAAAGGTAGTAATCTAACTTTTAAAACAATTTCCAATTATAAAATAATTAATTAATAATGATCAGTATTGCTGACTTAGCCATGAATTATGGCAAAAAAACACTCTTTGAAAAATCATCAGTCACCTTTAATCCAGGTAAAAGCTACGGGCTTGTTGGTGCAAATGGTTCTGGAAAGTCCACGCTGTTGCGGCTGATTGCTGGAGAAGAAAAACCCAATTCCGGAACAATATCTGTACCACGTGACTTGAAACTTGGAGTTCTCAGGCAGGATCATTTTCAGTATGAAAATATTAAAGTTATCGATGTAGTGCTCCTAGGTAAGCCCGCTTTATGCGAAGCTCTTAGAGAAAAAGAAAAAATTCTTGAGTCAGAAAATCTAGATAGTCAATCCGGCCACAGGCTGGGTCAACTGGAAGAGATGATTGCTGATGCAGACGGTTATGTAGCTGAACCTTTTGCTGCAGAGTTGTTATCTGGATTGGGGATTAGTACAGGATTTCACACTGGTCCTATGAAGGCACTTTCCGGCGGCTTCAAATTGCGTGTACTTTTAGCTCAACTGCTTTTTCAGCAACCCGATGTGTTGCTGCTTGACGAACCAACCAACCATCTGGACATTGTTTCAATCCGCTGGCTGGAAAACTATTTGTGTACACAGTTCGAAGGAACCCTGATTTTTATTTCACATGACAGAAACTTTCTCAATGAGGTTGCCAGTCACATTATTGATATAGATTACGAAGAATTACGACTTTACACTGGAAATTACGAACAGTTCCTTGAAGCAAAAATCCTGGCTGAAACTCAGAAAAGTAAAGAAATCGAAAACTATGAGCGCAAAACTGCTGAACTACAAGCCTTTGTAGATCGTTTTCGGGCAAAAGCTACCAAAGCTCGGCAAGCCCAGTCACGAGTCAAACAACTCGATAAAATGGATGTGCCGGAGGTAAAGCGCTCCTCCCGTATATCTCCAGACCTGAGATTTGAGGAGTTTCGCCCCTCCGGAAAAACTGTGCTGACTGTAAAAGATGTGAGCAAAAAGTTTGGGAAAATTGAGGTTCTGAAAAATGTATCTTTTGAAATTCAACGGGGTGAAAAAGTCGCTATCATTGGTCCAAACGGTATTGGGAAATCAACTTTACTGAAAATTATTCTTGATCAGCTTTCTGCAGACGAAGGTACGTTCAATTGGGGATATGAGACTCATACATCTTATTTTGCCCAAGATCACCATGAACATTTACGCGGAAAAATCAGTGCTTACGACTGGCTTTATGCAACTGCACCTCACGAAACGATTGGGGCCATCCGTGGTTTGTTAGGTCGAGTTTTACTGTCAGGAGATGAAGCCCTTAAACAGGTTACTGCATTGAGTGGCGGAGAATCTGCTCGATTGCTATTTGCAAGAATAATGCTGGAAAAAAGGAATGTTTTAATCTTTGATGAACCTACAAATCATATGGATCTGGAAGGTGTTGCGGCACTTGGTGATGCTTTGAAAGCATTTGAAGGTACTGTTTTGGTGGTAAGTCACTATCGGCATTTTGTTTCCAAAGTTGCAACTCATATCCTGGAATTAACTCCACATGGTGTCCGCGACTTTTACGGGAACTATCAGGAATATCTTGAAAAATATGGTGATGACTATCTAAGCCGGGATCAGCCTCTTTCTAGGACACACCGGGAAACAAAAGCGACACCTTCAACTCAGGAATTGAGCTATCCTGAACGAAAAAAACTTCAGAGTGACATATCAAAATTAAAAAAACAGTCCACACGTTTTGAAACACTGATTGAAGAGGGGGAACAAAAAATTTCTGCAATTGAAGCAAAATTTGGAGTAGAAAATTTTTATCAGCAAGCATCTCCTGAGGAAATACAGAATTTACAAACCGAAAAAGAAAAATTGAGCGCTCAACTTTCTACACATGTCAGCCAGTGGGAAACTTCCTCACATAAATTGGAAGTTGCCCAAGCACGTTTCAGCGGTTAATTTTTCAAAAAAAAGTAACCAGCAGTTTTTACATAGACCGTTTATTTAGTAGCTGAAGATTTAGAAAAGCTTTACTAATGAGGTTAAAACATGTTAACGATGTTGCACTGCTCAATCAGGTAGATTTTAGATTGTTGGCAAAATTGATGTGAATAATGTATTATTGGCTATAAAATAAACTTAAGAGGTCTCCATGCGAAAGAGTAATTCAGTTTTTAAATTTGTTTTTTTAGGGTTGATCTTAACTTTACTTCAGATACTGCCACTGAATAATACTTCCTTTTCTCAAACAACTCCGGAAAAGGCTGCAGAATTGTGGAATTTACGTCAGTCAGAAATTCAACAGCTTTATCAGGAAGGTAATCTTGAAGGAGCCTTGAATTCAGCACAGGAATCAGTTTCACTGGCAGAAGTAGCTTTTGGTTCAGGTGCATTAAAAACCATTTCCAGTATGTTGTTGCAGGCACAAATCCATGGAGAATTAGATCAACTGGAAGAGGCGAATCAGATTTACCAGGTAGCTCTTGAAACTTCAGTTTCTGCTTTTGGTGAAAGTGATGCGACCACACTTTCTGTTCTTGACAACTATGGTGGATTCCTCAATTCAATTGATCCGGAAATGTCAGAATCGGTTTTACAGGAAGCTCTTAGGCTTACCACTGAAGATGATCCACAACGTGCTTCCAGATTGAGAGTTCTTGGTCTGAATTTACAGGAATTGGGACGTACCGGTGAAGCAGAAGTAATGCTTAGTGAAGCACTGAAAGCTTACAAAAAGGTCTTAGGCGAAAATTCTCCAGAAACTCTATCTTCAATGGCTGACTTAGCACAGCTGTACCTGACACAGGGGAAATTAAAACCTGCTCAGGAATTGTTTGAAACGGCATTGCCTTTAATGCTAGAGGTTATGAAAAAAACGAGTTTTCTGATTTTGACGAGCAAGGAAAATCTTGCTGAAATTTATCGTCAGCAAGGAAAATTTTCTCTGGCCGAAAAATTGTTTTTAGAGAGTATGCAGGGTGCAGTTGCAGAATATGGTGAGGAAGATTCTCTTGTTATACAGTCCAGGAGTCATCTTGCCCAGTTATATGAGGATACGGGCAAGCTAAATAAGGCATTGCTTTTACATCAGCAGGTTTACGAGGCCGACTTAGCATTGCTTGGAGAGGCGCATCCAAATACAGCCGGTGACCTGAATAATTTGGCTAGCGTTCGGCGCCGCCTGGGTGATTATCAAAAAGCAGAAAAACTTTTTAGACAATCTTTAAAAGTGATGATTGCTGCACTTGGTGAAGAAACACCACAGACAGTTTCTGTAATGAACAACCTTGCCTTGTTGTTGGAAAATCAGGGTTTGTACGATGAAGCAGAACCACTTTTCAAAAAAGCCTTTGCAATTTCTGGAAAAATTCAGGGAGAGAAACATCCAACCTCATTGGCTTTGCTTAACAACCTTGCTTTTCTTAATGAATCTCAAGGTGACTTTAAGCGTTCTGAAATGAATTATCAAAAAGTAATTCAACTCAATACAGAAGTATTTGGCGAAAATCATACAAACACCATTGCAAATCAAAATAACCTTGCCTATCTTTATTTACGGGATGAACGTTACAACGAAGCCCAACCAATCTTCACCAAAGTTCACTCACAATGGAGCAAATTACTTGGTGCAGAACATCAAAATACTTTGAAAGCCCTTAATAACCTGGGGCGTGTTCAAAAATCACTTGGAAATTTGGAAGCTGCGGAAAAACATTTGATGGAGGCTTTGGCCGGAAGAACCAAGGTTTTTGGTAAACGTCATGCCGACACTTTGCGGAGTATGAATGATATGGGTGAGCTTTTTGTGGTGCAGGAAAAGTTGGACGAGGCTCTTAAAATGTTTCAGGAAACGCTAAAGCTAGAAGAAGAAGTTTTGGGCGAAAATCATCCTTATACTTTTGAAACTCTGAATAACCTGGCAGATTTGCTCAAAATTATGGGTAAAACGGAAGAAGCATACAAATTGTTTATGACAGGCTTTGAACGCAGAAATGCATTTTTGGATCGGGTGCTTTGGGTTGCTGGAGACAATACACGCCAATCTTACATCAGTTTGCACCGACCGGAACAAAATGCTCTGATTCGGATGCTATTGAGTTTGGATGACGAACGTACCGCGCGTGATCTTTTTGAAGTGAGTTTGCGGCGGAAAGGTATTTTACTTAAAATTACCAGTGAAACTCAACAAGTCATAATGCTATCTGGTTCACCTGAATTGCAGGCAATAACGGAAGACTTGACCCAAACCCGCAAAACATTAGCAGGACTCACATTGT
>Ga0233427_10001534_pt1 | contig 24438 bp, 26 predicted proteins | sample SI_118_April2016_5_FD_179885 | JGI IMG/M metagenome (GOLD analysis project Ga0233427, IMG submission 179885) | Seawater microbial communities from Saanich Inlet, British Columbia, Canada - SI_118_April2016_100_MG | ecosystem: Environmental > Aquatic > Marine > Inlet | place: Canada: British...
ACAGCCTTGCGATGAGTATTCATCCAAGAATGGCGATAGTGGAGGGGCAGGTCAACCTCGACGACTGCCTTAACACCGAGGTTGGAAGTTTGATCCGCCAACGGTCAGCCGGTATGGTCACCCCGTTTGCTATGCCTTTCGTAGGGCGTGAAGCCTTTCCAATGATGCAGTATCTCGATGAGCTGAAAGAGAATCGCACCGGGATCTCTAAAGCAGCCGCTGGACTAGACGCTTCAGCGCTTCAATCAAGCACCGCATCAGCAGTTCAAGCGACGGTCAGTCAGGCTCAACAGCACATCGAGATGATTGCTCGCATCTTTGCCGAAACCGGCATGAAACAATTGTTCAAAGGGATATTGAAGCTGACCATTAACCACCAGGACGAGGAAAGGATGACCCGGTTGAATAACCAGTTTGTCCCAGTCGATCCTCGCTCATGGAATGCTGACATGGATGTTTCTTCAAATATAGCCCTCGGTAAGGGAACGGACACAGAGCGGATTGCAGCGCTATCGCAGATCGCGGGCAAGCAAGAAGAGCTGATGAAGTTGCTCGGACCGGTGAACGCGCTAGTGTCACCTAAACAATATAGTCATACGCTGGCTAAGATCGTCGAGTTGAGTGGATTTAAAGACCCATCAATGTTCGTCAACGCGCTGCAAGATGGCCAACCATTAGTGCCACCAGAAGCCGCGCAGAACAAGAAGAAGTCAGCAGAAGAATTACTGGCTGAAGTTCAAGCGCAAAGCATCCAAGCGGATATTCAGAAGAAAGCAGCAGAGCTGGAACTGAAGCGTGACGAGATGATGCGTAAAGATGATCTAGAACGTGACAAGCTCGATGCTGATATCCATCTTAAAGCAGCCGAGATCCAAGGCAAGCACGGCACCTCAGTCAATATTGCTCAGATCAAAGCTGACGTAGATCGGGACCGCGAGATGATCAAAGGCATCCAAGCTGGAAGAGGTGTTCGGTAGATGTCTGGGTTGTTGGTCAATAACTATAGCCAGCGCAACCCACCAGCGTTAGGTGATGCGTTGTCAGGTCTGTTGGGTAACTGGGGCGATAATATTGAGCAAGGGCTATTAACTTCTTTCCCATTTTTAGCAGAAAACGATCCTTATAAGATCGGGCAAGAGTTGTTGAGAGAAGGAGCCGGACTAGGAACCATAGCTGGAGTTAAAGCTAAGACACTAAACCCTAAGACTTTAGAACTAGCCGAGCAGATGCGTGGCGCTGGTGCAAGTAGAGATGATATTTGGAAAGCAACTGGAGAGCAGTTTGGACAACCGTCATACTTTGACCCAGTAGATAACAGCTTTAGGTGGGAGATAGATGATCTACAGATGAAATATCTCCCGCAAAAGCTGTCGGAGACTGAGTGGAGAGGGAGTAATTATCTTACTGGGCGAGTAGATCAAGCGGTAGGGGATACCGATAAATGGATAGCACCAAATATCCCAGGGTATGACCCTACATCAGTATCTAGGTTGACGGAGGCATATCCAAACCTCGGCGGCGTGAGCCTCACAGACTACCCTAAAACTTCACCGAGCGGTATGTATGGGGCATATAGCGATAGTGTTGTAGGTCCGCGAATTACGTTGTGGGATCAGAAGCATCCAAGGGATTTAGTTACCCCGCCAAGTAAAGGCACACAGCTTGCTAGAAGAAGATCCACCCTTCTGCATGAATTAAATCACGCAATACAAGACACCGAGGGTTTCCCTGGTGGGGGAAATCCCAAGATGTTTAATCAACAGAGCGAGGCTGAGTTGATGAGGGACGCTCTCAGCTGGAATAAGGAGATGGATGGTTATATAAAGCGTCATCCAGGTTCAGAAAAATTGGATAGGTCGGGCGTTGAAAATCTCCTACATGAAGAGTTTGACGCTATCGAGGCGAGAGACTGGGTTCCTAGTAGGGAAGCTAGAGAGTTGGCTGGACAACCCTATTTATACAATCCTGATCTTAATCCGACAGCTAGGAAAAACGCGGCCGACCTAGTTAGATTGTATGGTCTTGACAGAAAAACGTCTGCCTACTCTGGAAGAGATATATATGACAGGTTATTGGGCGAGGTTGATTCGAGAGCGGTACAGGCTAGAAGGGATTTGCCCCTAAGTCGCCGAATAGCGAAACCCTTCTGGAAGGATTACGACGTTCCCGAAGAGCAGATCATTCGACTGCACCCAACTAAGGGACTCCTGTGACCGGCCTTTTAGTTAACGACTACTCCCAACGCAATCCACCGTCACTCGGTGAGGCCATGTCTGGTCTGCTTGGTAACTGGGGTGGCAACATCGAGCAAGGGTTGCTGTCTGCGCTTCCAGTGTTAGCTGAGAATGATCCCTATAAGATCGGGCAACAACTACTGCGCGAAGGTGCGGGTGTTGGTGGGATAGCGTGGCACGGTTCACCTCATAAATACCTCAAACCTGACCTGTCGAAGATCGGGACCGGTGAGGGAGCGCAAGCCTATGGGCATGGATTCTATTCTGCCGAGGCGAGGGGTGTTGCCGAAGAGTATCAACACTCAGCAGATTGGAGAACAAAATCATCTCGTGAAATGACGTATAAGGTTAACGGTAATGAGGTTTCTCCAGGGGGGATAGAGGAAAATCGACTACTGAACTATGCTATGGGTGACCGTGAGTTATTCGATAAGCAAGTAAAGTTCCATCGAGAGAGTGCTGAGATGAGCGAGGTTCAATCTCAGAAATACCTTGATAGTTCAGTATCAGCAGTATCGCCCGATGAAGCGGCCTCATATAAGCGAATGTCAGAAAATAGTAAAGCAAGAGCGCATCGAGAGCGTGAATTTGCTGATTTCGGTGGGTTATTGCGTGATGCAGAGGTAAAACCCGCAACCGGCCACCTCTACAAGATGAACATCCCAGACGAAACCATCGGCAAGATGTTGGATTGGGATAAGCCTCTTTTCCAGCAATCAGATCAGGTTAAACAGATATTGGATACCGTATCAGATCCAGAATCTATACAGAAGAAGATCGATGCACTGCAATCTAGTTTGCAGAAATTCGATGGTGATGATGATTTATTGGGGCTGCTCACAGGGACCGTAAAAACACCCCCAATAAACCAAAAGATATATAAAGAGATCGAGCGGTTAACAAACGAAAGACTGCAAGCCGAGAATCTTAGAAATAGGTTGTTGGAATTTAGAAAAAAAGACAACAGAGAAGGATCGCTTGATGAGAGGTTAATGAGGGTAAGAGGTCAAGATTTTTATAACCATCTCGGAGGTGGTATCTCACCTAAGAAACTCACCCAGAGATTCAACAACAGAGATGAAGCGGTAGAGTTCTTTAAGGCAGAGAAACAAAGATTTAAAGATTCACCGATGTCATCGGGTAAAGGCACTTATGAGCCGGTAGCAAAATTAGATGGTGATGAGTTCACGGTAGAAACTTATGCCCAGTTTGGCAAGACTTACGGTCAACAGGCCGCATCCGAATACCTCAATTCACTCGGAATACCCGGCATCAAATACCTAGACGGTATGTCAAGAGCAGCCGGTCAGGGATCACGCAACTTCGTATCGTTCACACCCGATCACATCGAGATGTTAGAGCGTAATGGCATACCTATGAAGGGGTTACTCGGTGAGTAAATCAAAACAACAAATCCGCGACGAAGGACAGAAGGCAACGACCATCGTCGATGATGAACTATTCAATACCGTCGTGGAAGAAGTCAAACATGATCTTTTCCACGAATGGATGCGAACAGAAGACACCAAGGAAAGAGAAGCACTGCATGGACTCGCAATCTCGATGGAAGTGATTCTAACGAGACTACGCGCGAAGGCAGATAATTTAACAATTGAAAGGAACACCCAATGACAACACCCAACACACCAGCAGATTCTGGAATTGGATTGTACGACGGAGTCGAACAAATATCTAACTTGGCGGGCTTAATGGACCCAGAGATGGACACACCAGAAGAGCAAGTCGAAGCGGTGACCGAAGAGGTATCCGTGACTGACGAAGAACTCGTTTATGAAGCGAGTGAAGAGACAGTCGAGACAGACGAACAAGAACAAGAGCTTTCGGCAGAAGAAGAGCAACCTGATATCTACACCGTTCGAGTGAATGGTGAGGATGTTGAGGTCACGTTCGATGAGCTGACGAAGGGTTACTCTAGGGAATCTGATTACCGACGGAAGACCCAGGAAGTGGCAGAGCAACGCAAAACTGTCGAGAGACAGATTCAAGAGGCTCAAGCCCAATTCCAGAAAACACAGCAGATGGAACAGCAGTACGCTGAACTCTTACCTAAACTTGCACAACAGCTACAGGCAGACAATATGCCGGAGCCTAATTTCGATGAAGCGTATGCCGCAGACCCGATAGAGGCCAGCCGACTTGAGCGCCAGTACCGAGTGCAAAAAGAGGATAGAGCGAAGAAACTGCAAGCGATTCAATCTGAACAGCAGCGACTGATGCAAGAATCCCAGCAGGGTCAACAAGCCAGATACCAACAACACCTTGCCGAGCAAGCACAGTTGTTGCCGGACCTGATTCCAGCGTGGGCAGATGAAAAAGTCAAAGCAACCGAAGTTGAAGCAATGCGAAAGTGGGCAGTTGAAAGCGGTAGGGTTAGTCCTGATCAGATTAATCAAATCGCAGACGCTGGTCATGTTGCATTATTGCATGATGCTTGGAAATTCGGAATTGGACAAGCGAAAGTGCAAGCCAAGCGTAAACCGGCCACATCGAAAAAGGGCAAAGCGGTTCGCCCAGGATCGAAAGCCGGAACGCCAAACGCACAACGCACTGCTGTGAAGAACGCCGCCGGTAAATTACAACAGACCGGGAGCTACCGCGACGCGGCAGATCTCCTAATGAACTTAGACCTAGACTAAAAGGAAATTAACAATGGCTATCGTAGCAAATACTTTTACTCGTTATGGAAGCGTCGGCATCCGTGAAGAGCTATCAAATGTAATCAAGAACATCTCACCGGAGGATACTCCGTTTCAAAGCAACATCCGCTCTGAAAGCGTAAGTAACACTTACTTCGAGTGGCAAGAAGACGCACTTTCGGCAGCGGCTGCAAATGCACAATTGGACGGCGACGATATTTCGTCATTCTCTGCGGTCACTCCGACTACTCGCGTAGGCAACTATACGCAAATCATGCGTAAAGATTTTGTACTTGCTGATAGCTTAGAATCTATCGACGCGGCGGGTAGAAAATCAGAATTGTCCTACAACCTTGCTAAGGTAGGAAGTGAGCTTAAAAGAGACGTAGAATTTAATCTACTGAGCAACCAAGGACAGGCTGCAGGATCAACGACTGTTGCTAGAAAATCAAGAGGCTTGCCCGCTTGGATTTCGACCAACGTAAGCAAAGGGACTTCGGGCGCGAACGCTACGGCGGCGACTGCTGCGCGTACCGACGGTACTCAACGTGCCATGACGGAAGCAATGCTGAAGTCAGTGGTTCAGTCTATGTGGAACGAAGGCGGCAAGCCATCGATGGTTATGGTTGGCCCACACGTTAAAACTGTTATCTCAGGGTTCTCTGGAATCGCGGGGCAGCGTTTTAATGTTGATGGCAACAAGCCAGGCACTATCATCGGTGCTGCTGACATTTACGTTAGTGACTTCGGTAACTTGGAAATCGTACCTAACCGTTTCCAACGCGCAAGAGACGCTTTTGTGCTTGATCCAGATCTATGTTCGGTTGCGACTTTACGTCCAATCAAACAGGTGAAACTCGCTAAAACTGGTGATGCTGAGAAACGTATGGTTATCACTGAGCTTGGTTTAAAAGTGGATACCGAAAAAGGATTAGGCTTGATTGCTGATCTATCAACTTCTTAATTTAGGAGATGAGGTGCGGTGGGGGCAACCCCACCCCATTTTAATTTATGGCTAAACGACTACTAAGTGAAAATCAGATGACCGGCACTAAAACGTATCACGATTATGATGCGTCGAGTGATCAGTCCGTCATTACGACATCAGCAGATGTCACAGACATTATTGAGTCGAACAAAGCACAGTTCAACGACACCGACGAGCGGGCGCGATACGGCGACATGAGTAAGGTCGCAAGTATCCCGATGAACGTCTATTTCGACTTGAAGAAAAGAGGGATTCTGAACGACCAGAAGAAGATGAAAGCCTGGTTGAACGATCCCGACAATCGCTATTTTCGGACTAGACCTGGAAGAGTGTAATGGCAATAACGAATTACGGAGAACTGAAAACAGCAGTCGCAGATTGGCTCAATCGTGACGACCTGACTTCAGTGATTCCAACCTTTATCGACCTCGCTCATGCGAAGTTAAATCGACGGTTAAGAGTGCGGGAAATGATACAGCGCACAACGGCTGGTATTTCTGGGCAATTTAGCAATTTACCAGAAGATTTCTTAGAGCTGCGGAACATTCAACTGAATGGAAACCCTCCGCGATCCATTGAGTATATGACAATTGAGCAGATGGATCAGGAGCGCCGACTAAACAGCACTCCCCGCACTCCGGTCTATTACACCCTGATGGGATCACTGCTCGAATTGTTCCCGACTCCCGATCAGGATTACACGCTGGAACTCGCGTACTACAAGACTATTCCAACGATGGCCGCAGATGCCGACACCAACTGGTTGCTGACTAAAGCACCAGACACTTATCTTTATGGCGCTCTGCTTCAAGCCGCACCTTACTTGAAAGATGCTGAAGAAACCGGATTATGGCTGCAAGCACATGACATGGTTGTCGCTGAGTTAGAGACAGAAGACATCGGTGCGCGATACGGTGCATCAACTCTCAAAGCGAGACATAGGACGTACTAAATGGCTAGAGGTTCGTGGGCAGCATCGACTGACACTTGGGCAACGATCACTGGTGGTGATTGGGATGCCGCAGCCGGAGGTACGACCTACGCCGACACGATTACATTAGCCTGTACGGGGGGATTCACCGATAGCGCGAGTATGTTTGCGCCAGAGAGCATCACCGCAGCCTCAACGCTGGGTGGCGCGATGTCTGGGGCAAATGCTTTGACGGAATCCACTATTATTTCTGGATCTTACAGTGCGACAGACTCAGCCAGTTTAGCTTTATCTGAATCTTCTAGTCTTACAAATACGTTAAGTTTTACAAACTCAGCCAGTTTAACTTTGGCCGAAGCTACCAGCATATCAAATACGCTCGGCATGACCGACAGCGTACTGTACAAATTATTAGCTACCGGAAGTCTCGGTCAATCCCTGTCGTCAAGCATCTCTGAAAATGCGGTGATGCCAGGCTCGATTACGATGACCGGTGAGTTGGATTTCAGAGATGGTGCGGCTAAAACCTTTGCCCGTACAATCACAATGTCTGGGTCTTTGGGTGTATCAGAAAGTAACACCGCAATCTTTGATGCGGCAGCAGCGCTCACCACTTCGATATCGACTCTTTCCGACGCAAGCGCCGTTATTAGTTCTAGTGGTTCACTGACTAATACGCTGTCAGCATCGGTACTGCCCGCATTCCAGTTTGCAGAAGCCCTCAGCACACAAATAACACTTAGTAGCGCAACGTCGGTTCAAATTTCTATGCCTGTGGCTCCGGCATACGGTGTGTCGTTAGGTTTCTTAGATCGTGGAGATGAGAACTTTTTGTTCTCGGCAACGGCCACATTCTCGGCGGGGGTTTCGCTAACAGATTCCGCTTCGGTGGGGGTGAGTGTTTCTGGCGATATCGCCACAGCTTTATCAGCCACAATCGTACCCGCGTACCAGTTAGCTGGAACATCGAATTTTAGTTTAAATCTTGATTCCACCGCTGGCTCGGTAGCCTATCTGTCTGCGACTGCGCTGATGCCGATGGGTGTTGGGACAGAAATTGCGGGGGCCGGTTTTGGCTACATCGACAGCGTGGTGTTAGGCGCTGAGATTGTGATGAGTAGCACCGGTGACTATTTGTGGAGCAAGGAAGAAATGAACGACGTACAAAATCCCACTTGGGGCGAGGCCGTAGACGATGTGACTACACCGACTTGGGCAACCCCAACAGAGGACTCACAAACAACAACCCAATGGGGAGAAATAATTAAATGATTAATACCACAACCACTGTAGTTGCCGAAGGAGGCATTAAAATGAGAACAGAAAACAACATAGGTCTTAACTTGAATAACCGTTGGTCAGTGACCTGTGTCGACTCCGATGGTGAAGTAAAATGGACTGAAGAAAAAGATAACTTAATCACGACAGAGGGATTGAATCACATCCTGGACACTTCGTTCCACGCCGGAACTGCTGTAACGACTTGGTACATTGGTTTGAAAGGCTCAGGGTCACCCGCAGCGGCAGACACATTAGCTTCGCACAGCACATGGACTGAAGCAGCGGGCTATGCGGGAACACGCAAAGAATGGACCGAAGGTGCATCCAGCGCAGGTTCGATGACCAACTCTTCGAGCGTCGATTTCACTATTAATGCCTCGGCAACAGTAGCCGGTGCCTTTTTAGCGAGTGCAACATCTGGCACGACAGGTACGCTTTACGGCATCGTGGATTTTACCGCAGCACGTTCGGTGTTGAGTGGCGACACGTTGCAAATTACTGTGACTGTAACAGCAAGCTAAGAGGACGATATGGCAACTGAAGACCTAACCGGCAGTGATAAGTTTGTTGACGATTTAGTTGCCGCTAATCCTGTGGCGACAGATAGTGTCAGCGATGGTGATGAACACATCAGGGGAGTGAAGAATGTACTGAAAAATACACTCCCCAACGTCACTGCTGCCGTCACTGCTACCGCTGCACAACTGAATAAAACAGCATCGACTTTTACCGGTGCTGATGGTTCGTCTGCCGGTGCATCGGGGATGGTAACCGCACCGGTTGCAACGGACAATACTAAGTTCTTGAAAGGCGACGGTACTTGGGCGACACCGAGTGGTTCAGGTGGTGGAGGTTCCGGCGGGACCATTACAGCAGTGGCATCGGGTGCCATTGCCAATGGTGATAAGGTAATTTTGAAATCTGATGGGAAGGTTGCTACGGTCTCGGAGGCAGTGACAGGAGTTGACACCCCGACCACTATCGGAAGTGAAGTTACTTTTGAGTCGTATGCTCTTTGGGGTACCGCAGTTACTTATAATCCTAATCTCGCTGATCAGGTTGTTGTCGCATATATGGATAGAAGCAACTCCAATTACGGCACGGTAAGATTAGGCACAATTACTGGCACGACCCCCGCTTTCGAGTCCGAAGTAGTTTTTCATCAAGCGAGAACAAATTGGATACAAATCGCTTTCGACCCAAATACGACTGGTAAGTTTGTTGTGGCTTATGAGGCCGAAGGGGATTTAAATAAGTTAAAGGCGGTAGTTGGAACGATAACCAACACAACGGTGACTTTTGGGTCTGAATATACGCTGGACTCGACAGGTGCAATTTCGTGGACAAGCTGTGAGTTCGACCCTAACACTGCTGGTAAATTCTTAGTTGCCTACTCAGATGAAGGGAGTTTGAGCTACGGTCGCGTACTTGTTAGCACGATAAATTATACTACTGGGGTCATAACTCCAGGATCTCCATATACATTCAAATCCTCTAGCACAACTTATATTGATGCAGCTTTCGACCCCAACACTGCCGGTAAGTTTGTAGTCGGTTACGCGGCCTCTAGCAACGGATATACGATTGTTGGCACAATTACGACCGGCACAACGGTTACTTTTGGGTCGGAGGTATCCTTTTACAGCACTGCCGCGCCTTGGGATGTCGGGGTTGATTTTGACCCCGATACCGCTGGTAGATTCATGGTGATCTATCGAGCAAGTGGAATAAACCTAACAGTGTATATTGGCACGGTGACTGGAACAGTGCCATCGTATGGTTCAGCGAATAACGTGTGGGTAGGCACCGCTTGGGGTGTAGTCGCGAAATTTATAAAAAGTAACGAAATTATATTTGGATATCTGGATTCGGGAAGTTCACCGACTGGACAATTCTCTGTAAATCTCGGCACAGTTTCTGGGACGACCGTCACAATGGGTACAGCGCAGGTAGTCAATGCGGCATCTACAACCTACCTCGATATAGCGACTGACCCAAACACAGTGGGTAGGTTTATTACGTCGTATGTTGATGGTGGGGATAGTAGCTACGGAAAAACTGCCGTTGGTCAACTAACAACCTCGACCTTACCAACAAACCTCACCGCAGACAACTTCATCGGCATCTCAGACGCAGCATACGCTGACGCGGCAACTGCCACTATTCAAGTCATCGGGTCAACAGATGACGCGCAGTCGGGGATGACGACAGGCAGCAACTATTACGTTCAGACTGACGGCACACTTGCTACGACTGCTGGATCTACTTCGGCTTTTGTTGGCGTTGCTCTTTCAGCTACCGAAATACTTATTGGTGGAGCAACAACGCTCGCAGATTTAACCGACTCAACCACAGCAACAACTGACCCACTTGTTACATCAAACCAAGCAGTAGGTCACTTCTGGATCAACTCAACATCTGGTGAAGCATACGTTTGTACAGATGCGACTACTAATGAGAATGTTTGGACTAATATTGGTTCTGGGAGTGGGGATATTACTTTCGGGTATGACATTGATTACCTTGTTATCGCTGGTGGAGCAGGAGGGGGTTATCCAAATCAATCCGGTGGAGGGGGTGCAGGAGGTTATAGATGCTCATACGGTTCAGAGACTTCTGGTGGTGGAAGTTCTTCTGAGACTAGCGTCGTTGCTGCGCCGGGTGATGTATACACTATCACTGTCGGGGCAGGAGGCGCTTACGATGTGAATGGGTCTGATTCAATATTTGCTAGCGTTACATCTACCGGGGGAGGTACAGGGGGGTATTATACCACACCGGCTGGATCGTCCGGGGGGTCTGGAGGAGGGTCTGGAGCAGGATTTTCATCTACTAGGACATATGGAGGTAACGGCACAGCTGCACAAGGGTATAGTGGTGGAGATGCTTTTGGTTATTCTGGCGATCATCGTGCCGGTGGTGGAGGAGGTGCTGGCTCGATAGGGGGTGAGCCGGGAACTTCGGGCGGAGATGGAGGATCAGGCTTAACTTCTTCAATTACTGGAACTCCGATAATGAGAGCAGGGGGAGGTGCCGGTGGAGCATATTCAGTTAGTGGGGGAAGCGCCACTGGTGGAGGAGGCACAGGGGGATCGAATAATGCACCCGGAGGTAGTGGATCAGCAAACTCGGGTGGCGGAGCAGGAGGAGGTACAGGACTATCCAGTGGATCAGGTGGATCAGGTGTTGTTATTCTCAGGGTTCCCACATTGAAGTATTCAGGAACTACGTCAGGCTCACCTACCGTTACAACAGATGGCGCATACAAGGTGTTGAAATACACTGGCAATGGCACATACACAGGATAATAATATGGCACATTTTGCAAGATTAGATGAAATAAATAAAGTAATCGGTGTTCATGTTCTGAACAATGATGTCATTACAGATGATAACGGCAACGAACAGGAACAAGTTGGTGTTGAGTTCTTAACTCAACATAACGGTGGAGTAGGTTGGTACAAACAAACATCTTACAACGGTAACTTCCGCAAAAACTACGCAGGAGTCGGGTACTCATACGATAAATCCAGAGATGCTTTCATCCCACCGAAACCATACCCATCATGGGTACTAAACGAAGATACTTGCCGATGGGATGCACCGGTAGCAATGCCGGACGATGACCAGAGATATACGTGGAACGAAGATACGCAAGCGTGGACTTTACAGGATTAACAATGAAAACGATTACACGAAAAGAAAACCATATTTCACCTTACATCTTTGATGATAGCGCTGAATTAACACTGTCTGCGACTCAAATCACAACACCAGATTTTATTATTGGCGACATGGGTTCTGACAATGCTGACGTTCATGAGAACGTAACGCCACCGGATAATTGGCAAGGCAACCGATACACATTTGACGGCACAACTTGGGCAGAAGTTACTGACTGGGTGGACCCGAAACTCGCAGAAATTGCACGACTTGAAGAAGAAATTGCCGAACTCAGGGGGGCATAACAATGGCCGATGTTATAACACCAAATTATTCGCTCACCCGCCCAGAGGTTGGGTCATCCAGCAATTCTTGGGGTGGGAAGCTAAATACAGACCTTGGAATTATCGATACCGAGCTTAAAGCGGTATCAGATGTCGCTGATGCTGCGGTAGTCAAGGCAAGCAACTTGTCTGACTTGGCGAGTGCAGCGACCGCCAGAACTAATCTCGGTATAGCGAACCACGAACTGGTAACGGTGAACTCATCAGGGAACCTGACCACCGGTGGCACGATTGACGCGACTAAATTATCGGGCGACTTGCCAGCGATTAGCGGGGCTAGTTTGACTGACCTTCCGTTCCCTCCTGACGCTCCGTCCTTTCCTTCGGGTACGAAGATGGTGTTTTATCAGGAATCTGCGCCGACAGGCTGGACGCAAGATCTAACCAACGGCGATGCAGCACTGAGGGTCATCAACACCCCTCTGACAGATATCACCAGTTCTACGGCACTGGATACAACTAAGCTCTATAAAATAAAGGACGTCGGCACTACCACCGATTGGACAACTCTTGGGGTCACAAGTGCAACCGTCGGGGTTACCTTCAAGCCCAGTGCCACAGAATGGGCAGGGGACGGAGAATTGACGTTAGGCGCTGGTGGGGTTGCAGGGGGAACGACAAACTTCAGTTCTGCGTTTCCAGTTCAAAATATTAACTCAGCCTCTGTTGTGGCCCCGCTGCCAGCGCATTCGCATTTTTTTGCTGGTGGTCAGCAAAATGTGGGATATGATTATGGAACTAATGTTCCTTGGGAACATGGTGAAACGACAAGTGGACAGGAACATAGGTATAACACCTCGTCAACTGGGGTGACTAACTCGGGTCACTATCATGGAGTGGAAGTGGCTGCGGCAGCGCCGAAGTACATCGATGTCATCGTGTGTAGCAAAGACTAATGGAAGTCAAAATTACTTGCCCACTAGGTAGTCAGTGCGAGGAAATAAAAGATAACCAGATGCACCGCTGCGCTTGGTATACCAAGCTGGTCGGCAAGAACCCCAACACCGGTAAAGATGTGGATGACTGGGCCTGCGCGATTGCTTGGATGCCGACGCTACAAGTTGAGATGTCACAGACAAATCGAGGGCAGACCGCAGCGCTGGAGTCGTTCAGAAACGAAACTGTTTCGGGCCAAGCGCAATTTAATCAAATTATGTCTCAAGCCCGACTGGAGAATTAGATGCCCATCCTACCGATCAAAATACCCCCAGGTGTTTATAAAAACGGCACCGAGTACCAGTCAAAAGGGCGGTGGTCCGATGCTGATTTAGTGCGCTGGCATGAGGGTGCGATGCGCCCAGTCGGTGGTTGGCGACAACACACTACGACAACGTTCAGCGACAAGGCCAGAGCGATGTTGGCTTGGGGCGACAACTCCGGTGACAGGAAGATGGCCATCGGCACAGCGTCTAATTTATATGTCATGGGTGAAGATAACACGATGTATAACATCACCCCGACAGGTCTTGCGACTGGCAGCGTGGATGCCTTCAAAGCAACAGGTTATGGGTCGCAACTGTACGGTAAACACAACTACGGAACAACGCGACCTGATACCGCAACGTACCAACCCGCAACCACCTGGTCACTCGACAACTGGGGCGAAGATCTAGTCGCCTGTTCAACGTCAGATGGAAAGATCTACCAATGGTCATTGGTACTTGCAACTGTGGCAGCAACAGTAGCCAACGCTCCGGTCAACAACCAGGGCATCGTTGTGACTTCGGAAAGGTTTCTGTTTGCGCTAGGCGCTGGTGGTAACAATCGTAAAATCCAATGGTCAGATCAGGAGGACAACACCACATGGACACCCAGTGCCACTAATCAGGCGGGCGACATCGACCTGATTACTGATGGAGCTATCCAGTGTGGTGCTAGAGTGAGAGGGCAGACATTAATTCTTACCTCAACCGATGCTCACGCAGCAACCTATCAGGGTGCGCCGTATGTGTATGGTTTCGAGCGAGTCGGCTCATCATGTGGAATCATCGGGCCTAAAGCAGTTGTCAGCGTTGACACCTTCGCTGTTTGGATGGGGAAAAAGTCATTCTTCTATTATGACGGTTACGTCAAAGCGTTGGAGTCTGATGTCGCTGATTTTATCTTCAACGACCTCAACGAAGACCAACGCTCAAAAGTATACGGTGTACTCAATAATCAATTTAACGAGGTCTGGTGGTTTTACCCATCAGATGGGTCTATCGAGTGCGACAGTTACGTCACCTGGAACTGGCTTGAAAATCATTGGAACGTCGGTAAGTTAGCCCGCACCGCTGGTGTGGACAGGACCGTATTCCGGTCACCACTCTTTGCTGGTACGGATAACTACATCCATGAGCATGAAACTGGATTCACCTACGATTCCAGAACACCCTACGCGGAGACTGGGCCACTGGAAATCGGCAATGGTGAGAGTGTGTTGAATATCACTGGCATGATTCCAGATGAAAATACACTGGGCGATGTAGAGGCGAAATTCAAAACACGATTTCATCCAACCGATACCGAGCGAGAATATGGACCTTTTACGATGGCCAACCCGACATCGGTCAGGTTTACTGGGCGACAAGTGAAGATGCGCGTTCAGTCGGTTCGTAACACGGATTGGCGTGTGGGTGAAATGCGACTAGAAGGTAAAATCGGAGGCCGTCGATGAAGCTGCCGCGTCCACCAAACGCTTACTCTGTACAACACGAATCGCAACGTAATCTGTTGCTCGAACTAGACGCTCAGGGCAACTTGAAAAGTAACCGCGACATTGAGGTGGGCGATGGAAGGCTAATTTTAACTTCTGCCAACGGAACGCGGTATGCGCTGTCTGTTAATAATTCCGGCACACTTTCAACGGTGGTTGTGTGAGCGAACGTGAACTGATGATGCGTTGGTGCCGAGGAAATGAGAGTGCGGCTGAGTTTCTTAGTATGCTATCACTCAGCTATCACATTGCGGATGATTTTGTGGATCGAGACAAAGGCCCAGAAAGCTACTCTAGCAAGATGATGGCAAAATTGATGCACTTGGTATTAGTCGATATTCCAGAGAATACGTTTTACCAGCGCTATCGAACAGAACTCGCGCCAGTGATGAGCGCATCCTTCTTTATCTGGAATGCGTCAAACAACTGGGCAGATGGGGATGATAACCAACAACATTTCTCTTACGTTTATCGTGAGATTGGTGAGCAGATCATCATCACCGTTGCGAGGATAGTTGGTGGGATCGACCACGCGGCTAATGTGACCGAAGAAATCTATCAGACGTTTCACGCGAAGAAGACATTCGAGGGGTGGAAGAATGGCGAAACTTAAATTACTTGAGGTTCCAGTCGAACACATACATCGAGCTTGGAAAGATATCGAGCCGTTACTTCAGTCACTAGAACCCTACTGCAACGGTGAGTGCAGCACGGCACAGGCGAAGGTCGGATTGATAAATGGCACATCCACCACGTTGGTCATCGTCGATGAGTCAACTAGGGTGCTTGGGGCTATAATCGGCGAATGGAAGATGACTCCGGGTAAACGGATATTCTTCGTGAGCGGATGGGCAGGATCCAACGCAATGGACGACACTCTGTGGCGAGATGTCCAGCGGTGGGTAAAGTCAAACGGTGGAACGCACATACAGGGTGCTGGAAGGGATTCAGTTTTCCGACTACACCGACAGAAGCGCGGTTTTGAGAAGGTTTACACAATTTATGAAAAGGAAATAAGATGAAAATGCTGAAGAAATCAATCTACACGCTGCTACCTTCTTTGGCGTTTTTGACGTTCAGGGGTAAAGGGGGCGGTGGAGGCGACTCAACCCAGACCACTGTTCAGAAGATGGATCCAGAGGTGAGACAGAAGTGGTTAGAGATGTACTCGAAGGCCGATGATGTCGCTAATCAACCTTACTCACCATATACTGGGGAAAGGATTGCTCAGTACGATCCGCTGCAACTTCAAGGGTTCGACGCATACGAGAACGCTGTGGGTACAGGTTCCGGCACACTGAATAACGCGTTAAACATTCTCAATAATCAGAACCTCAACTATACGCCAGATGCCGTGAATACCCGCACGATGGGATCAACTTTTGAGGATTATCTGAATCCTTATACTGGAGAAGTGATTGACACAACCATGCAAGACATGGAGCGCCAACGTCAGATGATGATGGGCGACATTGCCGGATCGGCCCAGGCCGCTAACGCATTTGGTGGATCAAGACATGGCATAGCGGAGGCCGAAACTAATCGAGGATTTGCTGATGAGATGGGGCAAATATCTGCCCAATTAAGGGACCAAGGGTATAACACGGCGATGCAAGGATTTATGGGCGATTCAGCTTTGATGCAACAAGGTGATGTCGCCAACCAAGAGGCTAACTTAGCAGCGGCGTTGTCAAACTCAGAACTTGAACAGAGTGCTGCGGGGATGATGGCAGGGATGTCAGAACAGGAAAGATCGCAAGCCTTCGGGGATGCTCAGATGCTTGTCGATGTGGGTGCAGAGAAGAGATCAATGGATCAGGCTCATTTAGATCTAGATTACGCGAAGTTCTTGGAAGAACAGGAACACCCCATGAAACAACTGGAGGTACTACAGAGCGCCTTTGGTATTACCCCACAAATCACATCAACAACCGGTGTTACTGACGCAGATAAGAAACCGGATCTCTGGCAGAACCTAGCTGACACGTTCTCAGATGTGCGGTTAAAAGACAATATCACGAAGCTCAATGGTTACGCATACAACTTCAAGTCGCGGCCAGAAGTTACCACCGGTGGAGTTATGGCCCAAGAGGTCGAGTTGATCGCGCCACACCTTGTTAACACTGACGTTGAGACAGGCTATAAGCGAGTCAACTATGAAGCGCTGGTTGGCGTATTGCTCGAAGCGGTTAAAGACCTTAAATCAGAAGTTGAGGGGCTAAAACGTGGCTAACGCTTTAGAAGAACTAATCTCTGGTGGCGATGTCTCTACTTTTCGCCACAGCATCCAATCGCTTGAACATGAGATGATGAAGCGTGTCGCCTCCGGTGATATTGAGGATTGTTTAAAAGACTGTAAGTTGTCCCACTACTTCGCTCCACCCATCGAGGGTATTAGCCACACGACCTACGCGAGAGAGTTATTCATGCCGAAAGGCAGCGTCGTGATCGGTAAGATCCACAAACATTCGCATATCAATATCATCTCTCAAGGGGTGGTATCGGTGGTTACAGAGCATGGAACCAAGCGACTGAAAGCGCCTTGCACCTTCATCAGTGAGGTTGGGTTGAAGAGAGCAGTTTATATTGAAGAAGATACGGTGTGGACAACCATCCACTTAACCAAGTTTAGTAAAGAGGCAGATATGAAAATGATCGAAAAAGAAGTGATAGCTGAGAGCTATGAAGAGTTAGCTCTTGAACATGGACCAGCGCAAGGGAGGTTGTCATGACTTGGGCGGTGGTTGGCGCGGCGTTATCCTCTGTGGTCGGGTCTGTCGGTGCAGGGGCTGCGGGTGGTGCGGCTGCGGGTGCAGTTGGCGCGGGTGCTGCCGGAGCAGCGGGTGCCGGACTTGCCGGAGCGGCTGGGGCTGGGGCCGCTGGAGCATTAGGCGCTGGAGCGGCGGGTGCTGCCGGAGCCGGAGCGGCTGGGGCATTAGGTAGTGGGGCGCTTGCCGGAACTGCGGCGGGTACGATTGGTGCTGGTGGTGCTGCCGGTGCTGTTGGATCTCTAGGAGCCGGTGGAGCGTTATCTGCTGGTAGTGTGTTAGGTTCGGGGAGTGCGTTAGCCGGCGGATCAACTGCCGCTGGTGTGGGAGCATCTGGCGGGCTACTTAGCGGCACTGGGACCAAATTATTGAGCGGCGCTCCATCAGGGACCAGCGGATTACTGAAAGCTGAAGGGATGATGATGCCGGAATCCTTATCCGGGTCGCAAAGTTTAGAGGGACTGTCAGGATATAACCCTGGTGGCGCTTCTCTTGATAGTATGTTGAACAAAGCTCCAACACACTCACAGGAGGTTATGGGGATGCAGAGGACATTACCTAACAACCCAATGGGAGCCTCCAATTCATCCCCATTACAGATGTCTCACAATGATGCTATGGACCCAAGTCTATTTTCAGAGAGGGGGTTTAATTACTACACGGATCAATTAACTCCATCCAACGACACAATGCAAAAAGCACTTTTAGCCTCGCAAGTTTATGGCGCGTTGAAACCTAAACAGCAACAGAAACAACAGCGCCCCTACCCAACTATATCTGCACCTCGGTTCGCCGGAGCGCCTAAAGCCATGAGTAGACGTTCACCGATGCAAGCTGGTGGGTTGCTGAGTAGTGGAAGACTTGGATCAAGGAGTTACTAATATGGAAGATATGTTTGGTGATGCACCGGATGAGCTTAAGAGTCAATTTGGGCAACTGATTGAACAGTTTGGGCCTCCACCTGAGAGTGTTGCGCGTGACCTAGCGACAATTCAGCAGCGGCAGCGGCCCGCCCAACAACCTATCGGTGGCGGATTGTTCGACGCTTATTCCCAGGAAAACCAAGGGAATCTGAAGATGGCAATGTTTGCTGACATCATCGGTAATCTGGCCGGTAAAGATGTTGGCGCGACGAAAGGTATGTTGGCACTCGCTGAGAACGCGAGGAAGTTGCGATTGCAGAATGAGCAACGAACTGCCGCACAGAATATGCTGGGTGGTGGGGGTTCTGGGGCTGGTGGTAGTGAGTGGATGACTCCGCAGCAGAAGGCGGCCATCGCATCTATAGCTAGAACCAATCCTACCGAAGCGATGAAGATGATGGCCACTATGAAGATGCAGTACGACTCCGCTGGATTGGCCTTGAATAAGAATCTATTCACCCAAGAGTCAGGGTTGCGTGGGGAGTTCCAGAAATTAACTAAAGACTTCAGAGATGTACAGGAATCGTTCGGTAGAGTAGTTCAGTCAGCGGAGCCTGGTCCGAACGGTCACCACGCAGCGGGGGATTTAGCGTTAGTTTTTAACTACATGAAGATGTTAGATCCTGGGTCTGTAGTAAGGGAAGGCGAGTTTGCAACAGCGGCAAAAGCTGCGGGACTTGGTGAGACTATGATAGCCGCGATGAAGAAAGTGGATAACGGCGACATACTCACCTCATCTATGCGTCAGGATTTTGTAGACCGGTCGTGGAAATTGTACAGCGAGGCGGCGCGGGGTTTTGATACTACATCTAGCGAGTACGTTGATCTATCGAAGATGTACCAAGGTGTAGACCCTTCTAAGGTTGTTACGTCAGATCGAAGATATAAGGACGATTGGTTTAAGCCTTGGTTTCAAGGGTTGGGTGGGAATCCGGCGGATAGTGAGGATGAGCCTGGTTTTCTTGATTCTTTATTTGGAGGTAAACCGTTACCCCCTCCAGCAGTCAAACCTAAAAATAACCCTCCATCAAAACTTAACTCAAGATACAAACAGATGATGAAAGATGGATTGCTTAACAGAACAGGAAAATAGCGATGGCCGCAACTAATATTGAGCGAGTATCTGATAACATCAGTCGGATGGTTGACGCGGGTCTGTCCGATGCTGAGATAGACGACTACCTAATGGCCGAAGAGGGCTACACACCCGAACGCTTCCAGAAAACATTAGAGCGAACCACTAAAACTGGTGGCCGCAGTGTTGACGTTGGCGCGGGTAGATTAGCACTTCAAGGATTAACTGTGGGAACAGGGGATGAGCTTGAGGCTTTTGCCAAAAACCCGACTATGATCTGGGACGATGCCGCATCGAAGAGCTACGACCAAGATGTCAGCGCTCTTCGCTATGGCATTGAGGATTATCGAAATAAACATGGGTGGAAAGCTGCCGGAGCAGAGATTGCTGGAGCTTTACCACTAGCACTATTATCTCGCGGAGCTAACTTACCCGCCACTGGATTGCTTGGAAACCCACTCACCAGAAGCGCTGTTGCTGGCGCTGGATCTGGTGCTGCTTATGGTTTCGGTACAGGTGAGGATACTCTTGGTAATCGACTATCCAATGCTGCTGAGTCTGCTCTTTGGGGAACTGCTTTTTCACCCATTATTCCTGGTGCTACAGCGCTCTGGCATGGAGCTAAACGCGCATTGTCTCCAGTGCTTAACAGCGCCCAGAAAGACATAGCTGGTGATGTGTTAAATCGGATGGCACACGACCCGGCAAAAGCAATTAATAATATGAGGAATGCCAGGGAGATTATCCCAGGCAGCGCTCCAATGACTCATCAAATATCGAGAGATCCTGGACTAGCCGGATTCGGATCTGTGGCCCAGAATACTTTAGACACAACCGGACGAATGGCCGCGCAGAATCTGAACCAGAATACCGCTCGTAGGGAGTTGCTTAATAGAATAGCCGGGGGAGATGATGTCACAGGTCCAGCAAATGTGGCGAATAACGAAGCGATAAGAAACAGAATTACTGGGCCAATGAGGGAGACTGCATTTGAAGGTGGGGAGATGGTAGACACCAACCGAGTTGTAGGTGTTATCGATGCAATGCTCAAAGCTCCCGACAACCAAGGGAAAGTCGTACAGAAAGCGTTGAATAGTTATAGAAGTAGTGTGCTGAGATCCTCAACTAAATTAGATGACGGAGCCGAAGCATTCATCCATCCAAGAGCGCTATATGCTATCCGCAAGGATATTGGTCCCGATATTGCCGGACTTGGCGCTAAACCAGAGCGTAAGTTCGCAAAGTCGCAGCTAGTAGATCTTCAGCGAGTGTTTGATGACACTATAGAAGCGTCAGCACCTGGTTACCAAGCATATATGTCGAAATTCAAAGACATGAGCAAGCCCATATCAGATATGGAATTGCTACAGGACATTCAGCGGAAAGGCGCGGTGGCTACCCCAGATTTGGATCAGTTACCAATACTTTCTCAGGCAAAGATGGGTACGTTGTTGAGAGGCAAATCCGCTGATATAGCTAAATTATCTCCGAACCGTCGGGCTAAGTTACAGGCTATCATGGCCGACCTTAATCAGTCCGTGTCACCGAGGTCTGTCACACCACCAGGGTCTAGCACCGCAAAGAATCTGACGGTGGCGAACCTTATCGGGGATATGTTCGGCAATGGTTTGATGGGTGACGCAGCCACTAATTTAGTCAAGAACTCCAGAGCGTTGAACTTCTTATACAAAATACCAGAAGACCGAGTACAGGAGTTGATCGTGGACGCAATGTTGGACCCTAAGCTGGCAGCCGATCTGATGACCAATGCCAGTGCCTCTTCGGTTGAAAGATTCGCAAAAGGATTAAAACGTCTTCAGATGGCCCAAGCATTGGGGGTGGAGGTCGGAGCAGTAGCTGCAATGGAGAGGGGTGGTAAATAACGATGTTAGCTGAATTAGCGATAATCAACGCTAGTTTTGAGGTGATAAAAACGGCGTTAAACAATGGCAAAGAGCTTTTTGAAATGGGCGATCAGTTAGCGCACTTCAGTAATGCCGGAAGGGAGATCGATCAGAAAGCGAAGCTGGCTAAGAAGGGCTCAGATCAAGAATCGGATCTTGAGATCTTCATGGCTCAAGAGGCTATGCGCGTTAAGCGAGAAGAACTCAAGGAATTGATGATCCGAACGCGCCACCTACTTTGGGACGAATTTCTCCGCTTCGAGGGGCAACAAAAACGCGCTAGAGAAAAATCAGCTCGATTAGAAGAGAAACGCAAATCTGATCGCACCGATTTCATCATGACCGCACTTGCTTGGATAGTGGCCCTTATGATCCTCGCAGGATCACTGGTTGGTGGACTCAAGATAATTATAGGGATGAAGTAAATGGACGAGCATAGGTGCAGTGAAATGGAGACAATACTAAAAGTTCACAGACAGAGGATTGATGAACTGGATACTACGCTAGACGAGATAAATAAGCAGTTGGCTCATATTAAAGGTGGGGTTTATGGGATATGTCTTTATGCCGTTGCCACGCAACTAGGTATTCTTGAAGCGATCAAACTGTGAGTGAGTTACTACTTTTTCAGATTCCCAATTTTAATTATATTGCTGGCAGTAGCTGCAATTATAGTTCTGATAGCGATATGCATTTACGAGATGTTTTATGTCATTCAAGATTATCTTTGATCTACTCACATTTATAGCGTTAGCCGTTGCGGCTGCATCTGTCGCCACATGGCTATTGCACCATTGGTTAGGAGTATATTATGTTTAAAAATAAGTTAAAGATTGAAGCAGTACCAAGGGAAGATGCTTATTTACTTACCAGCAGACTCTCTTATATCACTAACCTGGGGGATAAAATTATCGTCCCGAAGGGGTTCAAAACCAATTTCGCATCGGTTCCAAGACTCGCTAAGTTCTACATAGACGATGACGATTGGCAGATCCGCGCTCCATCTTGTATACACGATTTCCTATATTCGGCTGAATCCGCAGAGCTAGGCTTTACCAGAAAACAGGCTGATGAAGTTCTGCTTGAAGCGATGATGGGTTTAGGGATGCGTAAAACCAAAGCCTTACTCATCTATTTTGTACTAAGATTATTCGGGGGTCCAAATTATGAAAAACGATAACAGTATCACCCTTCCACGCTATTTTGTTTTAGCGCTGGTATTTATGATAACGGTTCCACTTTTGACCGCTTGCTCAACGGTGGCACTTGTCAGTCACGGTGCCAATTTAGCGGTATCTCAATACTGTTCTAAAGCGCCAGGTGCGGCTCGAAGTGTGATCAGAAAGGCCGTTAACAAATCATTAGCCCCTAACTCGATAGCGATTACCTGTGCAGAAGATTAGTCAGCATTTCGCTAGAAGCGAGTTCGCTTGTCAGTGTGGTAATTGTCCACAGTCGAAAGACCCTACAGTTGATGTGACGCTGATCCAGATATTGGAAGAACTGCGACGGCATTTCGATACACCCATTACCGTCACCTCCGGTGTCAGATGTAAATCGCATAATTCTGCATCGGGGGGCAGCGTTTTTTCAAAGCATCTTGAAGGAAAAGCAGCCGACGTACTTTTGAAAGGCGTAACGCCGGATCGAGTATACAAATATTTATTTGAGCGGTATCCTGATTCCTATGGTTTTGGAAAGTATGAAACCTTCACGCATATTGACAGTAGATCGCTAAAAGCTCGTTGGGAAATTAAGGGATAAAAATAACTTTACTTCAGATTTACTTCAAAAAAACCTTACTTCACTTTTACTTCACCACCGCTGCAAACCCAGTAAACTCAGGGGGTGGTGGTGTCTCCCATGAGCTTTGGGCGTGTTCTGTGTATTTATGGGTATTTGTGGGTATTTGTAGTAAAAACAAGCATTTAGGCTGAGTTTTCACCACCCCCATTTGTGCTTTTCGTTGCAAAACTGGTTAAAAAGCGATATGGTTTACTTCTAATTTACTTCAGTTGGGATCTGAGTTGGCGAATTTTACCAAGGTTGGTAGTCGCTACCGCGCGTCAGTGTGCGTAAACGGAAAGCGAAAATCAAAGACGTTTCGGACCAAGACCGAGGCGCGAGGTTGGGCGCTACAAACTGAGATTGAAATAGAAACTGGTGTGGGTGACCCGACGCATTATCTCTTGGAAGATGCGCTGATTCGATACCGTGATGAGGTGACGGTTTTGAAGAAAGGCTCAAAACAAGAGGGTGATCGAATCAATGCCATGCTGCGTCTTCCACTGGCACAGATGCGACTCGATGATATTACCAGCGATGACATGGGGAAGTATCGTGACGAGCGACTGAAGATCAACGGTGGTGGGACCGTGAACCGTGAATTGAGTTTAATATCAGTAATCTTCAATCGCGCCAGGATAGAGTGGAAGTGGGTGGACCATAACCCAATCTCAGATGTGACCAGGCCAAAGAACCCTAGACCAAGGGACCAACGGATTAACGACAATGAGATCCAGCGAGTGTGTGACGCTTTGGGTTATGCCGGTGGCGAGATAAATAGTAGTACCGATCTGGTTGCCGTGCTGTTTCTTCTAGCTATCGAAACTGCGATGAGGCTAGGCGAGTTGTGTGCGGTTGTGCCGAGCAGTGTACATTTGAGTGAGCGGTATGTTGAGGTCACTGATTCTAAAAACGGTGATAAGCGTAAAGTGCCGTTATCTATTAAAGCTGGTGAGCTATTTGGCAAGGTCATTCATGCTCAAATGAAGATCACTTCAGCCACTGCCGGAGCAATTTACCGTCAGCATCGTGGCGCGGCAGACATGGACCATTTCAACTTCCACGACACAAGGCACGAAGCGATCACCCGACTAGCGCAGAAGCTGGATGTGTTGGACCTCGCCCGAATGATTGGGCATAGAGATCCAAAGTCACTAATGATCTACTACAATGCAACGCCGATTGAAATT
>Ga0233427_10001535_pt1 | contig 24431 bp, 22 predicted proteins | sample SI_118_April2016_5_FD_179885 | JGI IMG/M metagenome (GOLD analysis project Ga0233427, IMG submission 179885) | Seawater microbial communities from Saanich Inlet, British Columbia, Canada - SI_118_April2016_100_MG | ecosystem: Environmental > Aquatic > Marine > Inlet | place: Canada: British...
AGGCTCTGCAGATGGCCTCCACTTCGGCATCTTGCGCAATCAAGTCGGTGTTTTTGTTTCAGCACTTGAAACAGCTGCTAATGCTACTGTGCTTTCAAATCCGCAAATCTTGACGGTAAACCGTCATGCTGCTGAGCTACTAGTTGGTGCGAAGCTGCCCTACATAACTACGACAGTCACGCAAACTGGCTCACTGCAATCAGTTTCCTTTCTTGAAGTAGGCACTTCTTTGGTGTTCCGCCCCTTCGTTAGTGAAGATGGTTACGTACGCATGGAAGTCTTCCCAAAGAAATCGTCTGGCTTCATTAACTCCGATGGCTTGCCTGAAGAGACTACTACCGAGGTCAAGACAAACATCTTAGTTCGCGAAGGCAACACTGTTGTTATCGGCGGACTCATGGAAAGCAGCATGGTCACTCAAACAGACCAGATTCCTTTCCTTGGCTCATTGCCTTTAATCGGTGAGTTCTTTCAGTCGCAACGCGAATCTGAAATCAAAACCGAAATCATCGTGATGCTCACTCCGCACATCGTTGATGACGCGGCGCTTGCTTCACGCAGTGCTAGCAGCAAACAGCGTTTGCAAGCAGCGCACGCCGAATTAGCGGCTTCACATCACGGTTACCTACGCCCTTCTTACGCGCGTGATTTATACCGCGAAGCGGCAGCAGCACTAGCCGCAGGCGACGTCCGTACTGCCTTGGCGAAAGCTGAATGGGGATTGTCAGCTATGCCTGCTGACCCAGATCTAGCCGCCCTGGCATCACACTGCCGCAGCGAAATTTTTGCTGCTCGCGATGAAGCTCTTGAATTGCAGGACACTCTGCAGTTTCTTGATCAAATCGAAACACTGGAGACTAAATAATGAAAAATGTCTATTTACTTGCTTGCGCCCTAATTACTAGCTGTGCATCTTCTACTCCTGAGCTAGAAAATATCAGGGTTAACGAAGTGCGCCACCTTACTGAAGCAGAAGTCGAACGCATGGAAAGCATTGACGTTGATGAATGGAATGCTGCCCGGAGTAACATTCTACGCACATTTGCATTTCGCGCTCTTGAGAGCAACTTAATTGAAGAAGCTCGCGAATACTTGTCAGAAGCTTGTGAAATAAATGCTGAGGACACTGTGTGCCATGCCGCCCTAGCGCGCCTGTACCTTGCTGAAGGTAAAGCTGGCAAAGCTCTTGCTTATGCTGAACGAGCTTACTTGTTTGCACCAAGCAACCCTGAAATCAATATGGTGTATGCGGCTGCCCTAGCTGAAACAGGAGACGTTGCCAAAGCATCGCAAACGCTAGAGAGCACTTGGACGGCAATTGAAAATGACCCTAGCTTTGCACGTGTTATCTTAACCCATTACGCTGCTACTGGACAAATAGAGCAGGCGCAAGATTTTGTAAGCACAATGCTACAAAACGATCCTCAGCACGCAAGCTCGTGGACTACATCCGGTGATTTGCTACTTTCACAAGGAGACTTAACTGCTGCGGCGGAAGCCTATCGCACAGCGATAAAAATTGACGCAAACGTTGCAATGCCTGAGTCTATTCGGATTGCACTCAACAAAGACATCCAAGGGATTGATCCGATGTTTAGTGCTGCACAGCGTGCCGAAGAAACTGGCGACATTGACTCTGCGCTTAACCTACTTCGTTTCTTGATTGAGCGCGAACCACAAAACGATGAGTTTTTAATGGCTGCAGCGCGCGTCCACTGGGCTAACAAGAATACAGCTCAATCACAAAGATACTTAAGCGAAGTTGCTGTTAGCGATCGTGATTGGCGAGGACACGTTTTACAAGCCAAGCTCGACATAACTGAGCAACGCTTTACCCAAGCACGCACTGCTCTACAGATGGCCGCTCGCAACAGGGATGGTATCCGCAGCATTGAATTGCTTAGCCAGTACGTTAATTCAAAAATTGAAACTACTAACGAGAGCATCCAAACTCTATGAACCCATCCACATCCACATCCACTTTATTTTTGCCGAGCGTGCTTAACGGTGCGCACCGCAAAGAGTTTGATGCGCTTTGGGGTAGCATAGCTACTGCAGATAGTTGTGTCGTTGATGCTAGCGAGGTTGTAACCGTTGATTCTGATGGCTTGCAAATGCTAGTTGATGGAGTACACGCGCTTCACCGTCAAGGTCGGATGTTGGTAATTGAGAACGCTTCGGCGACTCTACAGGCTGCTTGTAGCTCGTTTCGCTTGCATGAAATACTTGGCGTAAATGCTGACGACAACAGCACATACAGCATCGATAATGGCACTCGTCTCGGCGAAGTGCTTATCAAAATGGGTTTTTTGCATGAAGAGGCTCTTGATGATTCAATTCAGAAATCAAGCGAGCGTCCGGACTCTTATTTAGGGCAGATACTTCTCGAAGATGGTCATATTGACCAAGAACAGCTTGCGCGGGCACTTGCTGCGCAGCACGACTTACCTTTTGTTAATCCAGTGAACGACGGCGTGCTTGATGTTTCGCTTGAATGCGATGTACCATTTGCAGAATTACGTGTGCACGGCATCTTGCCTTATTTGAGGCTGAACGACACACTTGCCGTCGCATTAAAGGACCCAGCCGATGTTTACGCTAGTGATGTAGTCCGCAAATACACTGGACTATCCGTCATCACTACAGTTACAACTCCTGAAGTAATTAGCTCTGGTTTAGATCAATTGCAACGCGCACACTCTGGTAGCGCTGCAGTTGAAAGCGTTGAAGAAGACGAAGTACCTATCGAAGAACGCTTTAATGAAATTGTTGTCAACGCAATCATTGAAGGAGCCTCTGATATTCACGTTGAACCGTTTCAGGACAACTACTTGTTACGCTATAGAGTTGACGGTCGTTTGCATGAAGTCGCCCCACTTCCAAATGAGATTGGATCTTCTTTGGTTGCACGAATTAAGGTTGCCGCTGGTTGTGATATCTCTGAGAAGAGGTTGCCGCAAGACGGTCGCATTCACTATGCGGACCGCACTCGTGATGTCGATTTGCGTGTTAACACTTTACCCACTGTACATGGCGAAAAGGCTGTGATGCGTATATTAGACCGCAACACAGAGGCCCTTGCGCTCGAACATCTGGGCTTGACCGGCAACAATGAGATGTGGTTAAACGAAGCAATTAGCCTTCCGCACGGCATGGTGTTGGTAACCGGACCAACGGGTTCTGGTAAGACCACAACGCTTTACAGTGTGCTCGACCAGATCGTTACGCCTGAAACGAATGTATCAACAGTAGAAAACCCTGTTGAGCGTTCAGTGCAAGGTGTTAACCAAACACAAGTCAACTATAAAGCTGGTCTTTCATTTGAACTTTGTTTACGCGCTTTGCTCCGACAAGACCCTGACGTAATCATGATTGGTGAAATTCGCGACAAAGAAACTGCAGAGATTGCTATTGAAGCAGCTCTTACCGGTCACCTAGTGCTAGCAACGCTACACACTAACGATGCTCCCGGTGCTGCATCACGCTTGATCCAAATGGGTGTCGAACCATTCTTAGTTGCAGCCACTTTGCGTGCAGTTGTAGCACAACGTTTGGTGCGCAAACTGTGTGACTCGTGTAAACGTCCTGTAGAGCATTCAGCAGCCGTGCATTCACAATATGCCGAGCATGGACTTGAGCAACAACAACACTTCGCGTCATCCGGATGCCCTGCATGCCGCAATACCGGTTACGACGGACGCCGTGGTGTATTTGAAGTTATGAAAGTAACCAACGACTTGCAAGACTTGATTGCAAGTAACCCAGCCACAGCTGACATCCGCAGCTTAGCTTTAAGTGAAGGCATGGATTCATTGCTCAGTGACGCTTTCCAACGCGTGAATATCGGCATTACTACTGTTGAAGAGGCATTACGTGCCGGAGGCAAATCGTGAGTCACACTCTATTTGGTTCTAAGACAGCAGACGACGACATCCTTGGTGGTAGCGTTGGCGGCGAAGTTCAAGAACAGCGCCAAACTATTTCTGATGGGCCGGCGCATGTTGATCATAAAATAAAATTAAAGCCAAAGGAATCGCTACAAGTAATGATTCAAATGCGCGCCATGCTAAGTGCTGGCGTTCCGTTGTTGGCGGCTATGCGTTCGTTAATCGAACACGCCTCAACACCAGAATCAGAGAAAGTGTTGCGCAAGATAACAAGCATTGTAGAAAGCGGACATGATTTGTCATACGCTATTGACTGCCTGCCAAATTGTTTTGAGAAATATGTGGTGCATTTGTTGGCAGCTGGAGAGCAAGCTGGTGCCCTAGACGAATCCCTAGATCGCAGCATTGAGCTGCTATCCAACCAAATTGAGCTTGGTGGCAAAATTAAGAGCGCATTAACCTACCCTGGTTTTCTGCTGTTCATGACCTTTACTATGACTCTTGGCATTCTCTACTTTTTGGTGCCGAAGTTTGAGGGCTTGATGATGAAGCGTCCTGACGAATTGCCATGGACAACGAAGTTAGTGTTGTCTGCGAGTCAGACCTTGCACTCGGCACCGGAATTGGTGTTCGGAAGCATCCTAATTATTATTGTTGGATTTATAGTTGCTTTAAAATCAAAACGATCACGCGCCACTATTTTTGATGCTGTTTCAAAGATGCCGATAATCGGCGATTTGATTTTTAAAGCTTACTTATCACGGTCCGTAGGAACTCTCGCACTGACCTTAGAGTCTGGTGTACCTATTTTGACTGGCTTAGAACACGCGCGCCAAGTTTCGGAGTTACCGCGACTACAAGCGCAATGGGAGAAGACGTCCGCGGTTGTACGCGATGGACGTCCGATGCACACTGCATTATGCGGTAAAGAAATGCCTCCTGCATTAACGCAAATGATTGTAGCTGGCGAGTCATCTGGCTCTCTAGACAGTTCTTTGCGTAAAGCAGCAGAATTTTTAGATACAGAAACTAAAGCTGCGCTGTCAGCATTCACGGCATTGCTTGGTCCAGCGACCGTAGTGCTAGCCGGTGCCGCAGTCGGATTTATAGTTGTGTCTTTAATGACGCCAATCTTGACAATGGCAAAATACGTTGGTTAACAAATGAAAACATCTCGCAATTCTGGATTCACTCTTATCGAAGTTTCGATTGCAGTAGTGCTGATTGTTATTGTTGCTACATCCGCAATTGCGTCGCTGCGTATTGGAATGAAAACCATGAATGGCACCGAAGTTGCAGCTAATGCTGCTGCAGCCATTCGCGAATTTAGAGAGTTCACATACAAGGATAGTATCGATGACCTAGACATGCGTCATTTGCAATCCTACTCTCCTGTTTTGGGTGATGGATCTGTAATGCCAAACAGCATTGGCCTTATGCTTAACGTCGAAGTGATCGCTGTTGACGATTACGACCCAACGATTATTGTTGGCTCAAGCGACTCGCGCACCAGGGTGATTGAAGTTGAAGCTACTTACAACGGGGCAAAAATATTGGAGGCGGTATGGCTGTCTGCAGAACATTAAAATCCGACTCAGGATTTTCGCTAACTGAATTAGTCATGGTAATTGCCATTGGCATAATTTTATTTAGTTTAGCTGTGCCTGCCCTGCAAAACGACGACCGCGCTGGAAACGTTGCACGCTCGATTGTCTCTGATGCAAGCCGCGCGCGATCATACTCAAAGCGCACCTGGGAAAACGTTACTCTGCAAATTGATGTTGCCAACAACCGCTGGCGCTCACAGTTGCAGAACGGCACTGCCCTGCAAACATACAAATCCGATGTTGATGGGTGGATTGAACTTCCTAATGGAATCAGCTTCGCAAACATCGGGGGCGGCAACACTGACGCTGTCTTTTTGCCAACAGGGCGCACCTCCGCAGACGCTGCCTTTGCCATCGTTCAAGGTGACAACCAGTGGCACGTAGAAATCAAATCGTTATCCGGACTCATAAGTGCAACACCTCAATAGACATGAAGTTAATTAACAACAACCGCCACTTATCCTCAGGCTTCACCTTGATGGAAATAGTTATTGCTACTTCAATAGCCATGGTATTGCTGTTTGGCGCTCTTTACAGCACGTCAGAGACCTTGGAAGTGGTACGCGAGGGTGATATTCGCGTGCACACTAACGTTAATGCGCGCCGCGCGCTTGACCGAATGTTGAAAGACTGTCGCTATGCGAGTGAAGTTGAAGTGGCTGGTGACGGCGTCAGTGGCTGGACAATCGAGGTTGACACCACAGGCACTTTGGCGCCAGGCGAATTGGAATACACCTGGAACCCTGCCGACAATGTATTGCGAGTCGCCGTAGAGGATGGAGTTGCCGAAGATGTCATCACTGATGTGCGAAGCTTCGACGTGACTACTCTTACCGACATCATCGACGACGACGAAGTAGTTACCCGCATTCGCTTCCATTTTATTATCGGGCTCGATGACGGATTCTCTTCTGGCGCAACCAACCCAAACTCTGAACGCACCCTAGAGCTTGGCGGCGTGACTTGGATTAGACGCAATGACGCATAACTACAATCATCCCCAACAGCGTGGTTCAGTCTTGTTACTGTCACTAGTCGTTACGGGAATGATCGCCATGCTATCGCTCGCCTTCATGAGTAACATGGACGGCCAGCTAAACGTCGCGCGCGACCAAGCTGCTAATTTGCATGCCGACCTCGCAGCGCAAGCAGGACTTGAATATGCACAGCGTCAGTTATTGTTAGACAGCACCTGGAACGGGACAGGCTTACAACAGCAAGTGTTCGCCGATGGCCCCGCGTTCAGTGTAGAAAGACACGCCATGGCCGCTGACGAGCTTTTTGAGAGCGATGTTCATTTAAGTGTGAAAGGCCTTCAATCAGCCGCAATAGCCAAATTTGAGGCTATTTTGAGAGTAACCCCTGGTGATCCGTTATTAGACAAAGCATTTTCGATTCTTGGCGATGGCGAAGCGGAAAACTTGCAAATTGGAGGAGATTATTTGATTGTAGATGAGGCTGGGCACTTGTGGCAGCGCAACAATGGCTTCGGTGGACAAGTTTATTTAGGAGACGATGGCAAGTCATTTCTTGATAGTGACGACGAACATGATTTTGATATGTTCGCGAGTGATAAACGCGATGACGACAATAAGCACGGTCGCGGACGTGGGCGTGGACGTGGGCGTGGACATGATGACGACAAACAAACTATCCATGTTGTTCACGATGATATGAATGTAAAAGGTGTTTGGACGCACAAACAAAGCCGCACGCCATCTATTTTATTTCATCGTATCGAGAGCAGTGGCAAGTTGCACAACTACCGAGTGGCTAAACAACCCTTCGCGAGCAGTCAAAACCAATTGCAAGAAGATATCCACGCTCCTGGTTGGGACTTAGATATTTACTTAGACGGTAACCCTGACTATTTAGTAATTGAAAATAGTGAGCTTCTTGCTGAACAAGTGATTGACAAAGTTGTTGTCATCGTACTAGATGAGGAAGAAACATTTGTCATCAAAAATTGCACTTTGAATAAAGGCCTTGTAGTCTGGGCCGAAACCGATTTTGATTTTCAGCAAGATCCGAGAAACTCCTTGGTGTTTAGCGGTCATAACACAATTGGTGGCGACTCAAACAATCTAGGTATTCTCGCGCCTGCATGTGAAATCACCACTGACGGTGGTAATCAGCAAATGGTCAGCGGATTAAGCATTGTTCACTCTCTGAACCAAGTATCTCGCTTGGTGCACAACGGAGTGTTTATTGTACTCAATAGCGCGCAAGCCCTTTATGACTCAGACTTTAACTACGATAGACAGGTGTCTCTTGCCCCGCCGCAAGGCATACAGTTCTTCGGAGATTTGGCTGCTGTCAACATCGAAAAAATATACGAATCTGGCGATTTGGCCTTAAGTTACTAGTCTGTTGTCCGCAAATGTGTTGGAGACTAACATGAAAACATTTCGCAAACACATTGATAACAACCAGCGCGGCACAGTCCTGCTGCTGGTAATCGTAGTAACCGGCCTACTTGCTGCCCTTAGCTCTTCATTCGCTGACTCAATTGATAACCAAATTGATACGCAGCGCGATGAAGGACAAGCGTTGCGCGCCGAATTCGCTGCAGAGTCTGGATGGGAATTTGCCCAACGCCAACTGCTGCTTGATCCAAACTGGTCGGGCACTTCGAGCGTCGTCACCTTAATTGACGGCATGACCCAATTCAACATCGACACCATCCTCGATACTTCTGGAAGCTTTAGCGAACCTGCCCACAACATCACCGTGGACGGCACCTTCGGCACCGGACTTGCAAAAATCGGTGGAACCATTCAGGTTACCTCCGGAGATGGAGGCACTTCAGAAGTTGGATTAATCTTTTTAGGTGAAGACCTGAAATTGATTCAATCGAATGTGATGTGCGACATGCTTGTAACCGACCTCAAGGATAAAGTTGATGATTGGCAGTTTGATGCATGTGGAGTCGGCTTTTACGCAGATGGTGGCTCATGTTCTGATGGCCAAACTAAGTTCAATAATTCCGTAGTTGATGGTTTACTGTTTCGCTACAAGACAAACACTTCTTACCAGGACTTGGGCGAAGAAGTATTGATTACGCAAAACGCACAAGCTCCAGCCTGGGACTTCGACAGTTTAACCACACCTGGCGCCGGTAAAACAATCATTAACTACAGCGGAACAATAAGCGAGTTGTACACAGAAGACACGGTGATTATTACTGCTGCTGAAGGCGAAACTATCGACATTAGCGACTGCGAGTTCAACGGTGGTCTTATCGTAATCTGCCCAACAGATTTCGATCTACGCGACGACAGCCACAACCTACTTGACTTAAATAACGATGTCATCATTGGTGGTGGGACCGGAGGATTCGAAAGCAACATTGGCCTTATTGCCCCAGGTTGCGAAATTCAGTCAAAGTTTGATGGAGTTGTCGTTACTGGCTTCAGCGTGTTTAACCAAGCTAAGAATGTTAAAGACAGCACATTTACTGGGCAAACAGTTATTGTTAAAGACTGCAAAAAAATTCACAGCACAAACTTCTACTACAATGCACAAATCGCCGAAAACCTACCAAGCTTCATATCATTCGGCGTACCAGGCGGATTCACTGAGAATCTAGCGATGTACGAAGACTTCAATTAAACACAGCCGCGTGCTGTTAAATAGTGCGTCCAGAGAATTTAAACAGCGAGTACCAAAGTATGCCCCACGGCACCCGCATTGCAGAGTTGCATTAATGAGCGTCGTCGTCTAAAGAATACCCCAAGGCATTTAAGTCAGCGATGTCTTGTTCATCAAACTCACGCATACCCTTTTTCGAAGATTCTGCAACGAAACGTTGCGCTGCTTGCAACAATTCTTGCTGCACGTCAAGAGTTGCTGCTTGCTCTAGCAAATTAACTGACTCGTCAAGCCCGTCATTCACCAGAGAATAAAGCTGAATAGGTTCGATCGTGGATTCTGAACCAGCAGCAGACTTCCATTCGCAGATTAGCTTGTAATCGCCTTGTTGCACGGCGAGGTATTTGTCAGCCAATGAAGCAAAAGGCGCATCAACAACATCTGTAGCCATCAAATCACGCCCGTTGCCGAAGCTCTTAATCGGAAAGCCGGCAGCTCTGAGCAATGTTAAAGGAATGTCTTCTAGAGTTGGCACGAAATTAGAAAACTCGCCATTACTGCTATCCGGTACGGACAAAATGAATGGCACGCGCACATTAGCTGCGTGCAGAAGATCGCCGTGCAACATTAAGTTGTTTTCACCAAAGTGCTCGCCATGGTCTGAAGTAAACAAAATCACGGTAGGACGCCCGGACTGCTTAATGCGCGCAAACACTTGAGCCAATGCATCATCGACCATAAGCATTTCTTCATGGTATCTATCGTGCTGGATAGCGATTACTTCTTGAGCATCTGCGATTTCATCAGCAGAGCCGCCACCTTTTATTTTGGCAATGGCGCTGCGGCACAACAGTAAAGACCCTGAAGTGAATTCACTGTAGCTTGCCGGCAACGGGCGATTACCATTAAGCTTTCCTAGGTAGTCGTCGGTTGCATGATATGGCAAATGAGGGTCCATGAAATGCAGAAAATAAAAGAACGGGGTTTCATCAACATAAAGTTGGTCAAGATAGCTTAATGCTAAATCTTTAACAATCGATGCGGTTGCAGCTGCGCCTTCCTGAGAATTATCTAGCCCTGAATAGCGGCGCATAAACAAGAAAAAAGATAATCGTTGCGACCACAAGTCGGGCAACGGAGCAGCAAACCAAACCATCCGTCGTCCGGTTAGGGCTACGTTAACTGCACTACCCTTGTTTTTATGGGAAGAATTTCCTTCTACATTGACCAACAGCTCAAAGCCGCGATCGAAGCCAGTATCTGCGCTTAGCAAGCCGTTGGCCGCAGTGGCGACAGTGCGAAATCCTCCATCGCCAAAGGCCTCTGCCAAAGTTGGGATGCCGTGATCTAACTTTCCGAAATTAGTATACGCAGCATGCTGTAGCGGAGACTCGCCAGTCACCATAGAAATGTGACTTGGTAAAGTAGCCGAAGCTGGGGCCAAAGCGTATGCCGCAGAAAGAGATTGGCTTCTTAGCTCATTCAAAGCCGGAAGTTCTACCTTGTCAAAAACATCTGCTCGCAATGTGTCTACCGAAATAAGTAATACATCTGGCTTTGACTGAGCGCTAGTAAATTCATTTGACACCACAGGCAATAATGGAGCTTGCGCCAAATCATATTGCTGATTACTTTCAATGTGGGTGCGTCCAAGCGGAGAGAGGAACGCCACAAACAGTGTCAGATTCGCTACCGCAAATAGCCGCAACAACGTAGGCCGCGGTGCTTTAATGGGTAATAACAACGCAAACAAAAATGCAACAGGAACCCCTGCTTCAATGATCGCATGCGGATGGGCACTGATTGCAAACCACCACGCGCCTGCTAAACCACCGAGCCCTAGGGCAATACCAGAAGCAAATGCGGCATCAATGACATCGCGCTTACGCTTTTTGGCAATAAACACACACACTGGGGCAAAGGCAACGATGCCAAGCAGAGCGCCTGTTTGAACCAACAAATATTTAAGTCCGAACAATTCGACACCAATTGCTGATGGATAAAGCAGAACATGGGCTAGACCACCAAAGAGCAGCCCAGACAAACAGCTTGCTACGGCGAGCATCTTGTTACAGCATCACGTTGAAACCGAGATAAATATTCATTGTGTCAGAATCGATTTCAGATGTACGAGTTTCGTCTACGTATGAAGAAAAATGCTCTTCAACGCTGATATCAAAACTTGTAGTGTCAGACAGGAATTGAGAAATGCCAGCGCCCAAACGGTAAACATCACCGCTGCCTTCACGCTCGGTATTAGTTACATCGTAAAGGCCAACACCAATCAATAAATATGGGCGTACGTTACCCTCGGTTTGTAAATAGTAACGAGCAAAGCCTGTGTACATTTGCACATCGGCCTGATCGTAAGTCCAGAATTCGGCAGTCCCGCCAATCTCTATATTGTCAGAATAAAAGTAGCCGCCCTCTAGAGTGAAGCTGTCGCCCAAAGCATAGCCGCCCTCGTCGCTACTACCAGTCGAAGTGGCTACCGCAGCATGGGCGCCAAAGCGCATTTGTTGTGGAGCGAAATCGTTGCCAACAGCAGTAGGAACTGCACAGCTAACAGCGGTAGCGAGAGGAAGTAGAAGTAGGATTGCTTTCATTTTCTGCCCAAAATATACCGCTAACTGCCCAAAATGCCAAGGCTTAATCTATAACAATCGCTTCAGCAACTCGAGCAATGCGGACGGCGGCTGGTCATATGCAACTAATCCGCGTATTTTGCCTTGCTCATCAATAACATATGTTTGTGAAGAATGGTCAATTGTGTAGCTTAGCGCCGAATCTAGCTGCACTTTTTCGTAATAAGAGCCATATTGCTCAGTAATTTTCAGCATTTCAGCCTCACTACCGCGCAACCCAATAACTGGCAAATCGAAACTATTTAGGTAATCGCGCAACAAATCACCACTATCCCGCTCGGGGTCGACGCTGGCGAACAATATTTCTATTTGCTGTTGCTGCTCGTGACTGAGCTGTTGCCACACCTCTTTAACCTCAGCTAGTGTCGTCGGGCAAACATCAGGGCAATGAGTAAACCCAAAAAACAGCAATCTGATTTTACCGTTGTGCGCGCTTAACTGATACTCGCTTCCGAACTGATCGTGCAACACGAAATCGCCACCAATAGTGTCATAAACTTCAAGCGGCTCATCGGAGCACGAGGTAGCGAGAATCAAACAACATACAACGAACCAGCGCATTACATTTCAACTTCGAGAGTGACAATCTGCTCTGGATACCTTGCGAATAGCAAGGTCAACTCTAATTGGTCTCCTTTACGCCAGGCCTTATCTAAATCAAAAAACATCAAGTGGTCTGCGCCCGGCTTCAAAACCAATTCACCTTTAGACGGCACGACTAGATGCTCGACACGGCGCATTTTCATTTTGCCATCTTCGTGAAGCATAGTGTGTAATTCAGCAACTTTCGCCCGCGATGTTTTCACACCGACAAGAACTAAATCTTGGTTACCGTTGTTACTCAAAGTCATAAAAGCCGCGCTATTAGCATGCGGCGGACGCGAGCTTCGTGCGCGGGCATCTTCAATTTCAAGACTCTCAGATTGTGGTGCCTGCGAATCGTTAGAGTCAATTGAAGGAGCCGCCTCGTCACTACAAGCAACAACTAGTAACAGTAACATTAAGAATCTAAGACTCGCCACGCTTTACTCCGTCGATAGTAGTGCCAGCCAAGCGCGATTCTAAATCGATGGTCACTGGCGAAGTGTCGTCGGTGGTGAAACCGAGCCACAAGTAGCCACGAACTTTATCGCCGTCGCGCCTTGATGTAAATGTAGGTTCTGCAATCATGGGTGTTAGTCAAAGACAGTTGGGGGTATTTTAGAACAATGATACCTTAAAGTGCTGCAATCAGTTATTCTTTGCGGAGATGGCACGCGACCTCATCCTCGGACTTAATCAATACACGCACTCGGCGGCTGTGTGTGTGCTTGACGCTAGTGGCAAAATGTTGTTCTGCGGCGAAAAAGAACGCCTCACACGCAAGAAGCATGATGGTGGCGACACAGCCGAGCTGGTTGAGCATGCTCTCGAAGCTGTCGGCGCTAAATTAGACGACATACGCATGGTTTGTGCCAATAACCACCTGTTTCGCATCGACCGTTTCCACGAAACTATTGACTGGGCCACAGCGCTTTACCAACACCGTGCGAGTTACACCAGCGAGTTTAATTTGCTGCCAGGCGTCGAACGCTTAGAGCTTTCTCATCACTTGGCGCACGCTTGGTCTGTTTTACCTTATGCCCCATTCGACAGCGGCATCATCGTTGTCATGGACGGCATGGGTTCGACGCTCCATGAGATGCAAATGCCAGGCGCCAACTACCACACCGACCTTGACTTAGAAAAGCATCCACAATTTCATGATGTTGCTCGACAGGGCGAAGCGTTTGGATGGCGCGAAGGAGAGTCGGCTTTTGTCTTTGAAGGTAATGAGCTGCAACAGCTTTACAAACGTTTTGTCGCTGAGCCTACTCCAACTTTACTGTACAACTACGGCTTCGAGAACATGAATTCTCTTGGCGCGCTTTACTCGCGAGTTTCGTCGCATATTTTTGCTGACTGGAATTCTTGTGGCAAGGTCATGGGCATGGCTCCTTGGGCTAGCGACTGGAATAAGTCATACCAGCATCAACCAATTTTAAGTGGTAGTTTAGATGACCTGAAAGTTGATTGGCAGCGGTTACATGATGAGCCGCATCCGCATCAATGGTCTGATGAAAGCAACCGCGGAGGTTATGCGAGCCTGGCTGCCGATATGCAGAGCGATATTGAACGTGTGACACTTGATTTCTTGCAAGACCTGCGCCAGAAGACCGGTGCCAAGAACTTGATTATGGTTGGTGGTGTGGCATTGAATTCTACGCTTAACGGGCGCATTCATCGCGAGTCTGGATTTGACGAAGTGTTTATCCCGCACTACCCTGGTGATCAAGGGCTAGCTGCTGGCTGTGCCGCTTTTGCTTACGCACAGTTGAATGATGGCAAGTTGCCAACTGCTCAGCAATCACTTAGTCCATATTCCGGCTGTGAATACGGTGACAAAGACATCGAAACTGGCCTTAGCGATTGGCAAGATTGGCTAGAAGAAGCAGAGTTAGATGGCGTCGAGGTCGCTGATGTTGTAGCCGAAGCGATCAATGAAGGAAAAATTATAGCTTGGTTTGATGGCCCAAGCGAATTCGGGCCACGCGCTTTAGGTAATCGCTCGATATTGGCTGATCCACGTCGCGCAGAAATGGTTACGAAAATCAATTCGGCAATTAAGAAACGCGAAGCCTACCGCCCGTTCGCGCCGACGGTATTGTCCGAGAAAGTTAGTGAATGGTTCGAAGATGACTCACCGTCGCCTTATATGTCGCTAACAGTTCAAGCGCGCAACGACAAAGCTAGTGAAATTCCGGCGGTTGTTCATGCCGATGGTTCTTCACGCATCCAAACATTGCGGCGCAAAGATAATCCTAAGTATTACGACCTGATTGAGCGCTTCGAAAAATTAAGCGGTGTACCGATGGTACTAAATACATCTTTTAATATCAAACAAGAGCCAATTGTCGAAACGCCTTCGCAAGCAATGAAAAGTTTTTTGTACAGTGACTTAGATTTGTTGGTAATTAACGGGCGATTGTTTCAGCAACGTGAATTCCCTGAAATGCTTACTAGCTCAATGGTCCCCCTAGCTGCGCCTAACTTTACTGCTGAGAGTATGTCAGATGCTGAAGGAAACAATGTGTCAGTGCGGCTGATGGTTCATGGAGACACCTATGACATCGAACAAATTGAGCTCGGGATTCTTGAAGTGAGTAACGGCGAAAACACTTTGCACGACATCGTCGACTACTTCAAAGAGAATTGGGACGTTGAACAAGACACACTTTTGGGCCATTTGCAAGGTTTATACTCACGGCGTTTGCTCTCAATAGTTACCCCCGCAGCAGTAGAATAAGTTACGTTATGAGTGAAGAAACTACCATCCGCATCACTGCCGAGCCGCAGGTTATCCCTAGCAACTGTTTGTTTCGTGTAGCGAACAACATGTTTGTCGGCTGCCTTTACACTTCTGATAAAGAATGGGCTGCCGAATGGGTGCCACTCGCTAGACATTTATTTGATTCGGTCGAAAACCTAAAAGGGGTGCGTATCAACAATAGCGAAGTTTTAATTAGCATGGCTTCTACTCCTAGCGATTGGCGCGAGGTAGCGCGGTCTGCCGGACAAGCGATTCGCGAACATTTGCAAGCCGGCAACATTGCGGTTAAAGACGGTGCGCTCGAAACTCAGCAAGGCGATGATTTGTTGCGCCAAAAAGCTCAAGCCGTTATCGATGATACTTTAAATCCAAATCTTGCTTCGCACGGAGGATGGGTTGAGATTCAAGCAAGTGATGGCAAAGAGTTGTACATCACCATGGGTGGTGGCTGTCAGGGTTGCGGCTCGGCGGCGATGACTATGAAGCAAGGTGTAGAAGTAGCAATTAGAGATGCGGTGCCAGAAATCGAAGGCATCCACGATGCTACTGATCATACTTCGGGCGCTAATCCATATATGTAGTGCGGGCGGTTTGCCTTGCTGTCCTAGTAGTATTGTGTGCCTTGGCATGCAGTAAGAGCGTTGACCCTGCAGCGGAAGCGATTGACTTGACCCGCCAGCAGCAGCCGTTGGCGCAGTTACCAATCGCGCAAGACAGAGAATGTGCGACGTGCCATCTTGGGCAGGTGGCTAAATTCCAAACCCACGGAATGGCTGATGCCTTGGCCATTCTCGACCCAGGGCGTATGCCGGCACAATTGTCCGATGAGTTTATTTCCAACTCTTTGTCAGGTATGAGTTACAACACTGGAGCGCACGGTAGCTGGGAACTAAACGCCCAACACCTAGCTAGTGGAAGCAACATTTCAGTGCCAATCACCCACCGTATTGGCGCCGGAGTTGGCGACATGAGTTTCGTCCTCAACAACAATGGCCGATGGTTCTTTTCGCCACTAGAATTTTTCACAAAACTAGGATGGCGCCCTGCCCCACATGAATGGCGCTCAAATGGTGGCCTAGAATCAGTACCGATTACGGCGCAATGTTTGCAGTGCCACACTTCAACGCCACTGCCCGACGTGCATCCGCTAAACAACCTGCAAGACTTCGTGCCACAACCAATCTCGTGCGCAACTTGTCACGGTGATGGCCGGCAGCATATTGAGCTGATGCAGCGCGATGAATTTGCTGCCGAGTTGTTGATTCTTAACCCTGTCGATTTCGCTATAGAACAGCAATTAGATTTATGTGCGCGTTGCCATCTCGAGGGTGATGCACATATCGAATTAAGCAATGGTGCAATTCAGCAAATCGCACCGGGGGTCGATTTGCTTGACAAGCACGCAGTGATGGTCGGAACCGAGTTAAAGCCCAACGAGTTGCGGTTCGTTAGCCAGGTGCAACGCTTAAGCGCTAGCGAATGTTTCAAACAATCGCCGAAAATGACATGTACTACCTGCCACGACCCACATCAGCCGGCTCGCTACCAGCAACGCGCTAGCTTTGATGCTAAATGTGCCTCTTGCCACCCAGAGATAACTAGCGGCCATCAGGCTAAGCAGAATGAGCGATCGTGCGTAGCTTGTCATATGCCGCGAATCAAACCATTTGATTTGGAAAACGTAAAAATTGCTGATCATTTTATTCAAGCAAGCCCAACCACGCAGAGTGATGTTGTCTTTAGGCTATTCGAAAGCCCTGCAGGCAATTGGAAAACATTTTCTTATCGCAATGAACAACATTATTCTAGAGACCTCACTCAAGCAGCGCAGGCAATGGCTTTGTTCGAACGAGGTCATAAGCAACGCGCATCTGATTTATTCAAGACCTTCGCCTCACCCGGAGAAACTCAGCAAATAGCATTAGCGCAATTCCATTTTTTGCGCGCACGCAGCTTGTTTGAGGACGGCCAGCGGCAAGATTCTGTAAAGTCCTATCGCGATGCGATGTTGTTAGACCCAACGCACACCGCCAGCATGCTGAACCTCGCAACTATTCTAGCTGAAGATGGCGAACTCGCCGAAGCGCAGAATTTGTCTGAACGAGTTAGTGCGCGCTATCCAAACTCTGAGGCACCTTTTAATATCATGATTATTATTGCCAGCCAGCGAAAGGATTTAGCAGCGATGAAGATTGCTGCCGAGAGCTCGCTAGAATGTAACCCGATGCAACCTGCAATTCAGCGGGTACTTCTTCAATTAAATGAGCGTAATTTATAGTCATCGCCAAAAAGCCTGGTGGGTTCCCCTCACCTGCGCACTGTTCATTTTGGTTGCGCTAGGCATCTATTTCAGCGAAGGACAGGAGCTGCTTACTTTGGCGACCGCTCTGCCTGGTATGTTAATTTATTGGCTATTCGACGGCTTATTAGTCGAAGTTAGTAGCAGCCAAATCGTGTTAAAATTCGGGCATGGCCCAATCAAAAAAACTATCGAGCGCAACCAAATCGCCGGCGCAAACCCGGTGCGCAACAAAGCTATATATGGCTGGGGCATCCGCCTTACCCCGCACGGCATGCTCTGGAACATATACGGTTTAGACGCCGTAGAACTTACTTATCTAAACGGTAAGCGTTTTAGAATCGGTAGCGACGACGCCAAACAATTATTAACTGCAATACTGAAGAAGGCTTAAGCGGCCATCTGCAGTTCAACGTCGAAAACTTATTAACATGCTTGCTTCATGATGCCGACCAAGATGAATTCGATGGCATCCGCTACTTCAGAACCATCTGCCGCGTCGAACATCAGGAGCATCGCCTTTGGAGAGATTGTAGCAAGGTAAGTCGCACCATCTTTTTCATAAACTGAAATGCGGCACGGCATCGCAGCCGAAATACTTAGGTCAAAGCCAAGCATGCCTTTAGCAAAGTTGGGTTCGCACATTTCAACTATACGAACAGCTGAAGAGAACTCAACTCCTCTTTTGGCCATCATCATATTAACATCATGCTTTGCTTGAATACCAAAACCAGCAGAAACGGTGGCCTCTTCTACAGCAGCCACCGCGTCATCTACGCTTAATGAAGACTTAAATGAAATGATTGGGGATTCCATTTACTGATTATAGATTGTTTATCAGAACTTTGTCCTGCAAATTTGACGGATCCACAATTCCTCCATAATTGGGCACATAGTAGTCAAGATCAAGGTCGCCGTCTAAGTCAACTAGCTTGCCGTAGTAAGAAACGAAAGTCGCAAATGGGCCAAGAACCCAGAAATTGGTGTCCTCGGCAAACTTACCAATTGGCCCTCCTTGTGCCCCGCCTTGATTTAAGAACAGAACTGGGCGGCCAACAAATGGGAAGCTACCGGTTCCGAAAAATTCATGTGGGTGCATGATGACATCCTGGTCACCGTCCAAATCTACGTCGCCAGTTTCGATGCCGAGACGAATTCCGAGATGCTCATGAAGAACGTCGGGGAATAAGGTTGGTGCGTCGTAGAAGTAGCCAGGGTTTGATGCTCCGAAGTTTAGCAACATGTCTCCGGACTGGTCAGGTGCTATTGTCATATGACTGTTAGCAATAACAATATCTAAGTAGCCATCATTGTTTACATCGACAAATTGTGCGTCAGAGCTCTTGTCGCCAAGGCCGCTGTTCATTTGCGGTAAGCGCATGGTTGATTCATCTGAGAAATTACCAACACCATCATTTAGCAGCAAGATATTCAGCGCGCCATCCACATTGTCGGTGCGCGAAACGAACAAATCTAAATCTCCATCGCGATCAACATCGCCGAACTCGACCGAAGTTGATTGCTCTGTAGTATTGTTAAATGCGGCACTTTCAAACGCTGTATTTAGAGTGAATACCCCGCCAACATTGTTAAACAAAGCCATTGACTGCATGCCACCTGACTGATTCAGTGTTCCGCCAGTGCTCATTAGCAATTCAGCGTAGCCGTCGCCGTCGATATCGCCCCATGCAAAGTTGTTAGCATTGCCTAAGGTTGACACCATTTCTTGCTCGTATGTGAATACACCAGTACCGTCATTTGAATACAGGCGTGTTGGGTAAGGCCATGCTGCGGCTTGATCAATCCCGCCACCAGCAACGAAGTCTTGATCGCCATCTAAATCGTAGTCGCAAAACGAAACGATAAACACCGGCTCGTTATTCCCGCTGGCAAATGCCGTTAAAGTTACGTCAGTAAGATGGCCACTACCATCGTTTTCATAAATGAGGATGCCGCCTGCAGACATTATGCTACCTGCATCGCCAATCACTAAGTCTAGGTCACCATCAAGGTCGATATCGACTGGGCTAACAGATGCCGCTGCACTCATTGCAGACGACAGAGGAAGACTTGCTGTTGCATCATGCCAAGTTGTGGTGCTATTTGCTTCGCCGAGCAAAGCAACGACCTCTGAGGATTGGTACATCCCAGTTGGGTTTTTGACCAATGCTTGCAGCGCAAATCGAGAACCTGGCCATGCAGACGATGGCAAGCTGACACTGAACGCGTACGTGCCGGCCGAATCTAGCTGCCCGCGGAAAACTCGGATTGGGCTGACTAATTGCAATCCTAAGAGTGCACTGTGAGTGGCAACCGTAGGGTTACCAGCTAGGACAATAGCCGATTCTCCAGGGTAATCTCCGGTGACACGAACCTCTAAATTGGTGCCGCCATACAAGCCTGTAGTCTCAACAACTGGTTGCTGAGCAGGCAGCACTGCGCATATGAACAAGCCCGCCAGGAGCGTAACTGTTGATTTTATAGTGTTTTTCATGTTTTTATGGCGCGGACTCGTTTAAAATGATATTGAGTCTCATTAATGCGCGGGCAAATTATATCTCCATCTCGCCCTAACGAGATGCCATCTCAATAATATCTAAAGTTGGGCGTTATAGTTCGCAAACACGAGTGCCATTTTCTGTCACATACTCGGCAAATAGAGCTGATAGATTCGCAGCTACTGGACCACAGCTGCCGTCTCCAATTTGGCGACCGTCTACTTCGCCAATTGCAGCGATCTCCCCCATGGTGCCAGTGCAAAACATTTCATCAGCACGGTAAACCGCGGTCAACGAAATGTCGCCAACCTCGCAGTCAATATTATTAGCAGCGCATATTTTCAACACCGTATCACGCGTCACCCCTTCTGGGCAAGCGCGCGTAGTCGGAGTTCGTAACACCCCACCATCAACGATAAATACATGCGTTGCATTGGTCTCTGCAACAAAACCTAAGGTATCGAGCATCAGCGCATCATCAGCGCCAGCAGCATTAGCCTGCACTTTCGCCATAATTGACTGCACCAAGTTATTATGATGGATATTAGGGTCAAGGGTGTCAGGACGGAATCGGCGCACCGTAGATGTCATCAACTTCAGCCCTGCCTTGTCGTAAACAGGCGCCTTATATTCAGCTAGCACGATTAATAAACTACCTTTAGTGTTAAGGCGCGGGTCCATTCCCGAGGTCAACTTTTCACCACGCGACAAAGTCAGACGAATATGGACGCCGTCACGCATTTCATTTGCTTTTAAGGTGCGGGATATTTCATCAGTGATTTGCTCGTCACTCGGTATATCGCTAAACGCCAAGGCTTTAGCCGATGAACGCAAGCGAGCAAGATGCGCATCAAGCCGAAATATCTGGCCGTCGTACAAACGCAATCCTTCCCAGACGCCATCTCCACCCTGAGCGAGTGAATCAAATGGAGAGATACGCGCCTGATCGCGGTGAACTAACTCACCACCGATATTGACAATTAACTCAGAATTTCGCTTGTCGTATTTTTGCAACATTGCGACATCATAACAGTTTCGCTATTAAATACTAAATGGTATGCTTTAGCGTGTACCAATCAACACCTCGTCCACCGCAAACACTTTGGCGCGCTGCTCAATTCGCCCTAGCAGCTCTCGGTGTAGCGCTTATCGCAGCACTGTTTGTTAGCCCGACAATCGGCCTTCACGCATTCTGGGACGCCCTAATCCCTGCCGCGCCGCTGCTATTCGTTTTTGCCCCTGGTTTGTGGCGCAACATTTGCCCGCTGGCAAGCTGCGCATTACTGCCGCGCCATTTGAACAAGTCCAAAAAAAAGCGCTTGTCAAGCAAAGCTGTAAATAAATTACAGCGCTTATCGTTGGTAGCACTATTAGTTATCATTCCACTGCGACATCCATTATTTAATTTGGACGGGTCGCAAACAGCAGCAATGCTCATTGCCTTTTTAGCAATCGCGCTTTTAGTCGGCTCGCTAAGCGAATGGAAAAGCGCATGGTGCGCGGCCGCCTGCCCGATTCATCACGTAGAAAAACTCTACGGCTGCCAAACTGCAATCACCTTCAACAACGCGCACTGCTTTCCATGCGCGCAATGCGTCGAGCCATGCCCAGACTCGACGCGCAACAATCACGCCCTTTACCCCGGCCTCCCACGACACCGGCTTACAACCGGTAAAATCATGGCCGGTATTTTCCCAGGCTACGTATGGGGATGGTTTCAGGTAGCCGACAACGCTGAAGGCTTAAACGTATATTCTAGTTACCAGATGTGCTTACTCGGTGGAGCCGTCACTTTAGCACTTTTTCAAGTTGCACTAAAAACCCGCAGGGACGAAAACGATTTTCTACTTGCCAAATTTTTCGCCGGCGCGGCAGTGGCCGCTTATTATTGGTACCGACTGCCAGCACTTATTGGCTTTACCAAATTCGCCAGTGACGGCACCTTAGTCGACCTTAGTTCATCACTACCAATTTTTACGCCGACGATACTGCGCATTGCAACTACGTCCTTGTTTATTTGGTGGTTTTTAGTGCGTAAATCTCAGTACCGCGAATGGCTACGGCGCCCAATTGTTCAAAAATAATTCGCAACAACCCCCTGAGGATAGAGTATTCTTCGCATCATGGCTTTAGTCTCATTACGACAATTACTTGATCACGCCGCTGAAAACGATTACGGCGTTCCGGCATTCAACATCAACAACATGGAGCAAATGCTCGCAATCATGGCTGCGGCCAAGCAATGCGACGCTCCAGTAATCATGCAAGCTAGTCGCGGCGCACGCAAGTATGCCAACGACACAGTGCTAACGCATTTGATTCGTGCTGCTGTTGAAATGTATCCCGAAATACCGGTGTGTATGCACCTCGACCATGGCAACGCGCTCGACACCTGTCAGTCAGCAATCGATGCAGAGTTTTCATCAGTAATGATGGACGGCTCGCTCGAAGCCGACGGCAAGACTCCTGCTAGCTACGAATACAATGTTGATGTAACGAAGTCAGTAGTTGACGCCGCTCATAAAGTGGGTGTTTCTGTTGAAGGCGAATTGGGCTGTTTGGGCTCACTAGAAACTGGCGAAGGCGAAAAAGAAGATGGGCACGGTTTCGAGGGCTCTTTATCAAAAGATATGCTTCTAACCGATCCTGAGCAAGCTAAAGACTTCGTCACCAAAACTGGTGTTGACGCTTTAGCGATTGCAATTGGCACATCGCACGGCGCTTACAAATTTACCCGCAAGCCTACCGGAGACATTCTCGCCATGGATCGTTTGGCTGAAATTCACGCGGCAATCCCTAATACGCACCTAGTGATGCACGGCTCTTCATCGGTACCGCAAAACTTGCAAGACATAATTAACGCCAATGGTGGCGCAATGAATCAAACTTATGGTGTGCCTGTCGAAGAGATTGTAAAGGGTATTAAGGTTGGCGTGCGCAAGGTTAACATTGACACTGATAATCGTATGGCGATTACTGGTGCGATTCGCAAGGTGTTCCAAGAGTCACCTGAAGCCTTCGACCCGCGCAAGTATTTGACACCGGCAATGACTGCGATGACCGAAGTTTGCGTGCTGCGCTATGAGGCATTTAACACTGCTGGTCAAGCTGGCAAGATTAAGTCGATTTCATTGGCTGACATGGCCGCCGGATACGATTCATAACGGCTTTCATGCTGTACTAGCGCTCAAGAGGCCCTCAGCCTCTTGAGCGCTTAAGCGATTCCGGAATCCTCGTCGTAGAAGATGATGGCGACGGAGTATTCCATTATGGCGGCGCCGTTGGTGCATCCATAAATATCGCTTCGGCGCGTGTCACCGCAGATGGCATTCTTATGTCAGGCAGCGACCAATCAGGCGCAACGCTCGGAGCATACAGTTCGTTGTACGATCCAGGTATGGTAATCAACCCAGTGCTGTGGTCAAACACACTAGCTGACCCACTGGCTCAACTAGACATTGAACATAATGACTTGGTACTTGATTCTGCAGGCAACTTTGTCTCAGCTGGCTCTATTAACAACATCGCCGGCGGCACAGTCGTTCCGACCCTTCATCGCCTAGACTCTGCTGGAGCGTCTGTATCCCTGAGTTCCTTCGCCGCATTCGTTGACGGCAGATTTGATGGATTGATTCCAAATCAAACTGCAGCAAATGTTGTTGGGTCGTACAACGCAGGTACTGATTTTAGTTTCTTCACCATGAGTTTCGACGCTGCTGACGCTGTCGTCAGTTCTTGCTCGACTTTTGGCTCTGCTGCCAATCTCAACTTTGTTTCTGCCCCAGGAACTGACGTGGGCATGAACTTAACAAAGACTAACACGACTACAAGTGATTCAGATAACGTTTCTATTCACGCAAATACTCCGATTATTACTTTGCAGCCTTCTGTAGTTAGTCGCGAAGCTTTGTGTCTGTAATTACTTTGCGTACCCGAGTTGCTCGAGGTTTTGCAAAACCTCGGGACTCAAATCAGTCGAGCTAACCCGCAGTGTTTGAGAATCTAGCATCTCGCTTAACACGTTTCTCATTTTCAGCAAAGCGTCTTTCTCAGACACGGTCAAGTCATTGTTTTCGCCAGGGTCTACAGCTAAGTTAAACAGTGACTCTTCGTTAGCCTCAGGGGCGACAGTCAACTTGTAACCATCTGCAATCACCGCCCATTGAGGGCCAGCAACATTTACTCCTGTTTCATCAAACAGCTCTTTGATTCCTTGTTCATCGAAAATTCGACGTTGCATGAACACCGGTCGAGAAACACGCTGAGTGCTATCTGAAATCATTAGTGCAAAACTGATGCCACTAACATCTTGCATCGGTGGTATTTCTAAAATCTCAAGAATAGTCGGTGCGAAATCAACAAGCCCTACAGTAGTATCTATTTGTTGTGGCTCTAAAGATGAGTGCTTGAGTAGCAAAGGCACGCGCATCACGTCTTCGAACAAGTCGCGTCCGTGGCCGAAGTGCCCGTGTTCACCGAATAGTTCGCCGTGGTCGGCAGTGATAGCCATTAGAGTTCCGGCGCCAGCTTCTTGAGCGGAAATAGCCGCCATAAG
>Ga0233427_10001538_pt1 | contig 24386 bp, 25 predicted proteins | sample SI_118_April2016_5_FD_179885 | JGI IMG/M metagenome (GOLD analysis project Ga0233427, IMG submission 179885) | Seawater microbial communities from Saanich Inlet, British Columbia, Canada - SI_118_April2016_100_MG | ecosystem: Environmental > Aquatic > Marine > Inlet | place: Canada: British...
GATGACGGCGGGGTCGAGATGATACAGGCTGAGGCTGAGGCTGAGGCTGAGGCTGAGATGATGCTATCAGGTTAAAAATAACAAAGGGGATGTCCAAGAGGACTAAGAAATCACCTATACCACGTAAAACAAAGCCTTTTTAGTCATTTTATCTCGGTGGTAGAATCACCACCGGGCGCTAAGAAAATAGCCTGATCAGTTCCTCTTTAACGCCTATTTAAGCTAAAATGCGCCCCTGTTGATGCTCATTTTTGGTCCTATTAAATAGTTGGTATATTGTTAAATGAAAAACTCAGACCTTCTCGTTATTGTCGGCATGTCCGGCGGGGTTGACTCTTCCGTATCCGCGTTATTGCTTATCCAGCAGGGTTACCAAGTCGAAGGCCTTTTTATGAAAAACTGGGACGAGGATGATAACAGCGAATATTGCACCGCTAAGGAAGACCTCGCTGACGCACAAGCCGTCTGTGATCGCCTCAGCATCAAATTACACACCGCTAACTTTGCCGCCGAATACTGGGACAATGTCTTTGAACACTTTTTACACGAATACAAAGCCGGCAGAACACCAAACCCAGACATTTTGTGTAATAGAGAAATAAAGTTCAAAGCCTTCCTTGAATATGCCGAAGTGCTCGGTGCCGATTTTATTGCCACCGGCCATTACACCCGCTTACGGTACGAAAATGACCATACTTATCTGCTACGGGGATTGGATAAAAACAAAGATCAGAGCTATTTTCTGCATGCGGTCCCCGAACAACAATTAAGCAAAACCCTATTCCCCATAGGCGAAATCGACAAGCCCCGCGTCCGTGAAATTGCCGAACAACATGAGCTTATCACCCATAACAAAAAGGACAGCACCGGTGTCTGCTTTATTGGCGAACGTCGTTTTCGTGATTTTTTACAGCAATATATCCCCGCTCAACCTGGCGATATAATAAGCCCCGACAACGAAGTGATTGGCCAACACCAAGGCCTGATGTACCACACTATTGGTCAACGCCAAGGCCTAGGCATCGGTGGTATGCAAGGGCGTGACGAGTCCCCCTGGTATGTGGCAGGGAAGAATATGACGACCAATCAACTACTTGCCGTGCAAGGAAAAGATCACCCCGAACTGTTTGCCCCAGCCCTATTGGCTGACGGTGTGGCGTGGATTAATGGTGCCGCACCGGCACAACATTTTCGCTGCACTGCAAAAATCCGCTATCGCCAATCTGATCAGTCTTGTGAAGTTGACTTGCTTGATAATGGGCAATGTCTGGTGGTATTTGACCACCCTCAACGTGCTGTTGCCCCCGGACAATCAGTGGTCTTTTATAAAGAAGAGTGTTGCCTTGGCGGAGGCATCATTACCCAAGCCCTTAAGGAGCCTCTTATTAAAACGCGCAGGAATCGATAAAGGTGAGTCAAACCTTCTACAAAGAAGTGCTCGCCCTGGCTGGCATTATACAAGCAGCTGAGCTGGTGGCATTACTTGCCAATACCGGTACCGCTCCAGCGGAAAATTTCAACACCAGCTTGGCGAGTATTCTTAAAATAAACCCCGGCACTATTGAAGAAATATATGACGGACGCGTTAATTCTATCCCTGGCCTTAAGCTGGGCTTTAGCGCTTTAAATGAGATGCTCGAGCAAAAGAAACAGCCCAACAATAGCCGTCTTCGCTACGCCGTTGGCTTAATGCATTTACAAAGAAAACTGCAAGCAAATACCACCTTAATGGCGCAGCTAGGCAATCGAATTGAGCAAATGGAACACAAGCTTGAACATTTTGAATTAACCCATGAACGCAACCTAGCCGGCTTATCGAGCATTTACGAAGACACACTCAGCACCTTTCGATTTCGTATTCAAGTCACAGGCAACGCCATACACTTGCAAAACCCATTGGTGGTTCACAAAATCCGTAGTGCACTGCTAGCAGGAATACGATCAGCCATGTTGTGGCAACAGGTCGGCGGCAAACGTTGGCACTTAGTGTTATATCGAAAAAAATTGCTCGCGGCGCTAACAACGATTATTTAACTGCCTGTTGCACCCCTAGGCTAAAACATCGGCACTTCTCTTTCATCACTGAGTTATGCCAAGCCCTCTATGTGAAAATTAGCGCACCGCACCGCTCCATTAAACGATCAAATTAGTGTATTATTGCGGCTCTTTTCCAGCCCTAGAGGCCTTCGCATAAGAAAAAAAACAATTATGCACAAGGGCCTCACAAAGGCCTCTCTAATTTTGGACAATTTTGATGGAATTATCAGCTCTCACCGCCGTATCCCCAATTGATGGCCGCTATGGCTCAAAAACTAAATCGCTACGTCATATTTTTAGTGAATACGGATTAATTCGCTGCCGCTTTGAAGTTGAAATTCGTTGGCTGCAAAAATTAGCAAGCCACCCACAAATCACTGAAGTTCCTGCCTTTAGCGCCTCAGCCAATCAATTTCTTGACGCCTTGGTCAGTAATTTTAAAGTCGAATATGCAGAACGTATTAAAGCAATAGAAAGCACCACCAATCACGATGTCAAAGCGATTGAATACTTTATTAAAGAAACCTTCGTCGCACAGGCTAATACCCTGCCCGAACTACAAAAGGTTAGTGAATTTGTACACTTTGCCTGCACCTCTGAGGACATCAACAACCTGGCCCATGGTCTAATGTTGAAAGAAGGCCGTACTGTAGTAACACAAACCATACAGCACCTTATCGACCAAGTTAAAGCACTGGCAATTAACTATGCAGACCAGCCAATGTTATCTCGAACCCATGGCCAATCTGCCTCGCCCACCACCATGGGTAAGGAAATGGCTAATGTAGCCTATCGCCTACAGCGGCAACTAAAACAAATTAACGCGGTGGAATTATTGGGCAAAATTAATGGCGCTGTGGGCAACTACAACGCTCATCTGTCGGCCTATCCCAATATTGACTGGGAACAATTCAGCCAGCACTTCGTAGAAAGCCTAGAACTAAGCTTTAATCCCTACACCACACAAATAGAACCACACGACTACATCGCCGAGCTGTTTGACGCTGTCGCACGCTTCAACACTATTTTAATCGATTTTGACCGTGACATCTGGGGTTACATTTCACTGGGCTACTTCAAACAAAGAACCATTGCTGGCGAAGTGGGTTCATCAACGATGCCCCACAAGGTTAACCCAATTGATTTTGAAAACTCTGAAGGCAACCTCGGTATAGCCAATGCATTGCTTGCTCACCTGGCCAGTAAACTGCCTGTTTCACGCTGGCAGCGTGATCTAACGGACTCCACTGTACTGCGTAACCTAGGCGTTGGTTTTGGCCACAGCCTGATTGCCTATGAAGCCTCATTAAAGGGTATTAGCAAACTAGAACTTAATCCCGCAACGATCAATAAAGACCTCGATAATTGCTGGGAAATCTTAGCTGAACCAGTGCAAACAGTGATGCGCCGTTACAATATCGAAGAACCCTATGAAAAACTTAAAGCGTTAACTCGTGGTAAAGGAATTACTAAAGAAGCCTTACTAGAATTCGTTGAAACACTGGATATGCCAGAGGATGCTAAAGCCTCTCTGCGTGAACTAACGCCAGCGAGCTATATTGGTAACGCAATAGCACAGGCTAAAAAAATCTAACCGGCACTGACAAAGCATGAGCGATTCAAAATATGCGCTGGGCTCAATCACAGCGGAACAGTTTTTGTCAGAGTATTGGCAAAAGAAGCCGCTGTTGATTAAACAAGCGCTGCCTGAGTTCATCAATCCACTGAGCGCCGAAGAGATCGCGGGGTTAGCCTGCGAAGATTTTGTTACATCACGCCTAATCACTGAATCAAAAAGCACGGCTCAATCGCCGCACTCGTGGCACCTACAACACGGGCCATTTAGTGAAGATGACTTTCTCGCTCTACCCGACGCTGGATGGACCTTGCATGCACAGGGTATTGAACGCTTTTTCCCTGACGTCTATTCACTGCTTGATCATTTTCGTTTTATTCCCAACTGGCGCATTGATGATGTCATGGTTAGTTTTGCCCCTGATAAAGGCACCGCCGGACCACATTTTGATCAATATGATGTCTTTCTGGTTCAGGGGCTGGGTAAAAAACATTGGCGTGTAGGTCAACGCTGCGATGCGCAATCCCCCACGTTACCTAACTGTGACCTCTCAATTTTAAAAACCTTTGAGACCTCTGATGAGTGGATCGTAGAACCCGGCGATGTACTTTATGTGCCACCCGGCATAGCTCATTACGGTATCGCCATAGACGACAGCATCACCTACTCTATTGGCTTTCGAGCGCCAAGCCATAGTGACTTACTCGGTGAATTTAGCCACTATCTAGCCGATACTCTCACCGAAGATCAGCGCTACACTGATCCTGATTTACCCCCCCAAAACAATCCTGGAGAAATCAGCGCCGAGGCACTGACAAAGGTACATAAAATCCTCAGTAACACCCTAAACGATCCCGAAAAATTGGCTCGCTGGTTTGGTGAATATATGACCGAATCAAAGCAGCAGGAAGTTGCTTACGAATTTGAAGCCATACAAAGCCCTGAGCAGTTACTGGCAGAACTATCCCACGCAAATCAATTGTGCTGGGTTGAAGGCGTACGTTGCGCCTGGTATCAACAACCGACCGGTTTGGACTTGTTTGTGAATGGCCAACGTTACGAGTGTCATGCGTGCCTTAAAACATTACTTGAGTTGCTCAGCGCCTCCACCCGTATTGATATACCGGTGCTACTGCCTGAACTTGATCGATCACTAGCGCAACAGCTACTTTTCGAACTGTTTAACGCCGGCTACTTTTACTTCGAATAAAAACCCCGCAAACCTTATTCTAAGGTTTATCTAGGTCGCGGGTCTTATATTTATTGTCACGAACGCTATTCAGGTAAGCTCAGCGCCTCTGGCGAAACAATCACACCATTGTTATCGGCATACACAAAACAACCCGGTTTGAAGGTAACACCACCAAAGGTCACGGGGATATTAGCCTGTCCCTCACCACGTTTATCGGTTTTCATCGGCACAACATTAATTGCCTGAACCCCCAGCTCTAACGACATAATCACATCAACATCGCGAATACAGCCATAAATCACCACGCCTTCCCAGCCATTAGCAACGGCGTTTTCAGCAATCATGTCGCCCATCAACGCACGACGCATTGAAGCGCCACCATCAACAACCAAAACCTTACCACTACCAGGCTTGGCCAACGCTTCTTTGACCAGTGAATTATCTTCGAAACATTTCACCGTAACGATTTCACCACCAAAGGCAATACGGCCGCCAAAACTGCTCAACAACGGCTCAACAACCGCAACTAAATTGGGGTATTCATCACATAAATCCGGGGTTAGGTTTTCCATATTATTTCCTTAACTATTAACAAGACTTGCTATTAGAGTCCTTCGCATAACGCTCGAAAACAACGTAGCCTAAAGTGCTACGCTTCTACCTTCACCTGTTCACCGGCAAATTCCACTATCTGACCGACACGAATTTTACAGCGTTTGCGTAACTCTATTTGTTGATCAACACGCACTTGACCATCACCAATTAAATTTTTTGCCATGCCGCCACTGCCCACCAACCCAGTCACTTTGAGCAGGTTATGAAGTTCAATAAACTCATGGTCTTGAAGATTAAATATTTGCATTACCTATCCTGTTTTGGCTTGCTCACAACGCACTTCCAATTACTTTGAGTGGTCTTGAGTTACTTTGTTATATTCCAGCACGCAGCGCTGACAAACACAGCCCTGCTTAAGGGCTTGCGGTACTTTTTGCAACAGCCCATCAGGAAATACCTCAGTACGGCACCAACAGGAGGTTTCATTATTGTTCAAGTTGCCGCAATCATTAGGGCCTGAACATAAAGGGCATTGGTGTTGATGAATAGCAGTCATAATGTCAACTGACTAACCATACTTCCTTTACCCAATGCCAAACAGATGGCCACTCTTGGTTATCGTCCTCTTCGCTAACGCTGGTATCAAGACTGACAAAATTCACATCGCCCTCCTGACTCACACAGTAGTAACCACCATGAGCCTCACATAACGGCACCAACTCACGACTCACGCCCAGCGACCAAGCCGTTGCTGCCACTTCTGGCAAATAGGTATGGCTGCGAGGGTCTGCCACCGTGACCGGCTCTATTGAGCCATACACTAGATCACTCACTTTGAGTAAAAACTCACGTAACTCAAAGGGTATAGGCAGTAGAATCTCTTCCTCAATAATAACTAAGTCTTCCTCTTCGGGTAGCTCTAAAGCCACACAGAAATCCTCGGCCTGCTCTCGCAATTGATCAATGATGTCTTCCATTAGTTAACGACCATTAGATCTTGATATCCCTGTAAATATAACTACCCAGCGCATTTTCCAGCGCCGCAACACCCGCCGGCACATCGACAGCGCCACCCAGTGCTTTTATGCTTGAACCCAAGGCATGCAATGTGCGGAATACATTATGGTCACGGCTCTGCTCACCCATCTGACCAATACGTACAATATTAGGGCCAAATGAACCGGAAATTTCCACTCGATACTGGTCTGAAATATAACTGAGCAAATCAGCCTTGTTGATGCCCCCTGGCACATTAACCCCAACCACTGAATTCAACCGCGCTGGCGGTGCAACAAAAAGACTTAAACCGAGCCCTTCAATGCCCTCCTGCAACGCCAGTGAGCAGCGCAAATGACGATTAAAGCGTGCCTCCAAGGTTTCGCTGCAAATAAGGCGTAACGCTTCATGCATCGCCAAAATTCCCGATACCGGCGCGGTATAATGATAGGACTTTTTATACCAAAATTGATCTGCCAATTTTGCGTCCAAGCACCAGTGACGCAACTGATCTTTACGCGCGTTAATACTCGCCCAAGCACGTTCAGAAAAGGCAATCAGCGAAACACCAGGGATTGATGACAAACCTTTTTGCCCACCGGTAATCACAGCATCAATACCCCAATCATCCATAGATAATGGCATGGTGCTTAAGGTACACACTGCATCAACAATGACCAGACAGTTATGTCGATGCGCAATGGCAGCGATTTCAGGCAAGCGACCGTTACAAATGGTACTAGAGGTCTCGCCCTGCACAATTGTCAGCACGTCCGGCCGGTATTTTTCAATGTGTCCTTCTACTTCCTCGACACTAGCGGCGCAACCGTTAGACACCACCATCCGAGTAACATCTCCCTCCACACGCTCAGCCATTTCTGCCAATCGATTACTAAAAAAGCCATTACAAATACTCAGCACTTTGGTGCCAGGTGCAACTAAATTGGCAACCGCCATTTCCATTGCTGCTGAGCCCGGCCCAGCAACACCCAAAATATGTTGAGATTCGGTCTGAAAAACATAGCGTGACATGGACTTCACTTGTTCAATAACCTGCGTCATGGTGTCGCCAAGGTGGTTGATCACGATAGAGTTGGCCGCGGCCACACGATCTGGAATGGGCACGGGCCCCGCCCCCATCATAAGCAATGGCTCTTCTGGCAAAATATGATCAAGTGAAAGCAGGCCCTCGGGCACATAAACGGTCATAAAACTTCCTGAAATGAGGCATCCAAAATGGCGCCCTTAATTATAAAATTAAACGATTAAAATCATCTTATAAAAGTATCAGCGGCTAGCCATAAACTCAAGGGAAGCGCTGAGAATCTTAACTGATCTACGGTGTTTTTTTCCAAAAAAAACCGATCTAACTAAATATTCGAACAACCTTTAAGAAGTAAAAACAATACCTTCTTAGGAAAAAAATGACATCTTTAACGCATAGCGAATCAACATCGCGATACAAACACCAACAATAATAAAGCGTAATAAATTAGTGGGGATTCGAAACAATGAGTGAGCACCCAACCAAGCCCCGATAAGTTGCCCGAACATCATCACAATACCAGCGACCCAAACAATTTTACCGGCAAAAACAAATACCATTAAAGATGCTGCGTTAGCAGAAAAGTTTAACGCCTTAGCGGTCGCTGTAGACTCCAGCAATGTCTGTCCGCGCAAAGAGACGCCCGCAAGCGAAAAGAAGGAGCCAGTGCCAGGGCCAAAAAAACCATCATAAAACCCAATTGAGGGAACCACCGCCTTTTGATAGGCACTGCCGCTTACTCTTGGCCGGTGCTGCCGCAGGGGAATATGCGCCAAAAATATAAAATAAACGGCAATAATAATTAGCACTGCGGGCACCACAAAAGTCAAGGCATCCGCAGAGACAAGCTGCAACATTAGTGTGCCCAGCATGGCACCAAAAAAAGCCGTGACCATTAGAGGCTTAACCTGCGGCCAGGCAATTTTATGGTTGCGAAACATCATCATTGTTGCCGTCGCTGTCCCCATGCAGCCCTGCAGCTTATTGGTGCCTAAAGCCATAATCGGTGGCACACCAGCCAAGATAAGGGACGGCACAGTAATTAACCCACCGCCGCCAGCCAGAGTGTCAACAAAACCGGCGAAAACGGCAACGACAAAGAGTAATACTAATAATTCAACGGATAATTGCAGCATTTCCAAAACAGTTATTCTCTAAGAACCTAGTAGTTTCACCGCGCCCAATTAGCTGCCAAGACGCAGAAACAGTGGGGGAACGTTTAAAATAGTACGGGTGTAACAAGACTGCGCAGTATGACATAAAACAACTCATGACCGTTACTTATCGTAACGCAAAACACCCCGCACAAAACGAATCTACACGAATTGGATACTTTAAAGCACACAGGCATTGTTTTTAAGGGCTAAAATCGGTTAAAATTGTAGGGTTAAAGGCCATGGTGAGGACATTAAACCGTGGCGTGCTTTTCAGGCACCAACGCTATGTTTTGACTGGCATTGAGGCTTGCAGAGGCACACTCACTATGGAATAACTCAGAAAATTTCCGCAGCAGGATCAAATGGATATCCTCAACTGTGATAAACCAAAATTCTTGGTTTATCACAGTTAATTCGCATGCCAGCGGGCATGTCGCTTTGGAACTCAGCGTTCAGAACTCGATAACGGGTGACGGGTGACGGGTGACGGGTAACAAACATTATCCTGCGGAGGGAATGCTTTTTAAATTAGGAAGGAGATACGAGTATGTGTGGCATAGCAGGTGTTATGTACAAACAAAAAGGCTCGCACGAAATTGGCAGCTCACTGATCAACATGCTTGATGGTTGTCAGCATCGTGGCCCAGATAGTACAGGCTTCGCACTGTACGGCGACAAAAATGAGCAATTACAAATACGCTTTATCATTCCAACTGATGAAGCAGGCAAGACTGAAGCGATTAAAAATATCGCTACTTTGCTTGAAAAGCACAGTGCCAAGCTCGTTACCGAAGAGACCGTTGGCTGCTCTTATCACATTGGTGTTGATTTCGGTGGCGACTTGCTGGCGTTCACCAAAGATATGGAAGCGCACGCTAAGTTGGTTTCCGTTGGTCACTACCTAGACATCATTAAAGATGACGGCACCGCGCACGAAGTGGATGACGTTTATAATGTCGGCGCAATTAAAGGCTCACACGCGATTGGTCACGTACGTCTGGCAACTGAATCTGCCGTACGTCCTGAAGCAGCGCACCCTTTCTGGGCCACCGGCTTCGAAGACATCGCTATTGTTCACAACGGCCAGTTGACTAACTACTGGAAAATGCGTCGCCGCCTAGAACGCCGTGGTTTTGCATTTAACACCGACAATGACAGCGAGCTGGTTGCCGTCTATCTGGCGGAGAAGTTGGACAAGGGTAACTCTCTGGAAAGCGCACTGGAAACAGCGATCGACGATATGGACGGTACGTTTTCTTTTCTGGTGTCGACGCCAACTGAAATTGGTTACGCGAAAGATCATCTGGCCGCAAAACCAATGGTTCTGCTTGAAAATGACGACATGATTGCAATCGCCTCCGAGGAAGTCAGCATCAACCGCCTCTTCCCAGGCCAATCAGTCAACTCCACAGAACCAGCACCAGGAACATTTAGAACATGGTCACTATAGATTTAAGTATACTTACTATCACGGAAGCGAACGAAAAAATCCGTGAATGCGGCCAAAACGGCCAAAACGTAGAAGTGATCAACCCAGATGCGCGCCACAACATTGGCGTGGGTTTGACTGATCCAATCAACGTTACCGTTAAAGGTTCTGCCGGTTATTTCTGCGGCGGCCTATCACACGGCGCAACCTACAACATTGAGCACAACGTGGGCTGGGCTGTTGGCGACAACATCTACGCTGGTGCATGTATTGTCGGCGGCAACGCTGGTGCGATTGCGGGTGTAGGCCTGCGTGGCGGTGAAGTAGTTATTCGTGGCAACATGGGTAGCCGCGCTGGTCAAATCATGAAATCCGGCACACTACTGTGTGGCGGCGACTGCGCCTTCATGGCTGGTTACATGATGTATGGTGGTCGTATTATTATTCTCGGCGATGCGGCTGAGAACGTTGGCCAGGACATGAGCTCCGGCGATATCTTCGTTGGTGGCTCAATCGAAAGTCTGGGTAATGACGCTGAAATTGTTGATATGGCACCAGGTGACCTGGAATCTATCAACGAATTTTTGGCTAAATACGACATGTCCTTCGACGGCACCTTCACTAAAGTAACGACAGCAGGTAAAAAGCTTCGGTACGGCAAACAAGAGCCTCGCCATCGCCCGCAGCCTTTCTTCGTGCATTCAAAATCATCTAACTACTGGAACCCTAAAGTTCAGGAAGATATCTGGATTAAAGGTGAAGTCGGTCGTTATCGTATTCGTGGTTATGGTGCATCCAAGCCTGTTCCACACTTGAACGACATTGCATTTGCTAAAGACGTATCTCACGTTAAAGCTGATATTACGGCACTGGACGGCATACAAATGCGCACCACTATTGGTGGTCGCTGGGGTGCTAAACCGCTGGATCTGTCCATGCCAGTAATGATTGCACCGATGAGCTTCGGCGCTCTGAGTAAGAGCGTGAAGCTCGCTCTGGCCCGAGCATCTCGTCTGTCCGGCATCTCCGAGAACACCGGTGAAGGCGGCATGATGGATGAGCAGCGTGAAGAAGCGGATCAGTTAGTTCTACAGATGCTGTCTGGCCGCTTAGGCTTCAGCATCCAAGACATCCAACGTGCAGATGCCGTTGAGATTTACATTTCACAGGGTGCTAAACCAGGCCTTGGTGGTCAGTTGATGGCTAAAAAGGTTACCGCTGAAATTGCTGAAATTCGAGGCATTCCAATGGGAATCGATCTACGCTCTCCTTCTCGTCACCCTGACGTGCTGGGCGCAGATGACCTAGTGATTAAAATGGACGAGTTGCGTGAAGCAATGGGTCACCGTGTACCGCTGGGCATCAAAATGGGTGCCGGCCGTGTGAGAGACGATATTAAAATCGCCTATAAAGATGGTTTCGACTTTGTTGAACTGGATGGTCTACAAGGCTCTACCGGTGCGGCAAGTACTGAAGTACTGGAAAACGTGGGTATCCCAACCCTTTGCGCTATCCAGGAAGCTATTGACGGTTTGAAAGAAATCGAAGCCAAAGACGATATGGATCTGGTCTTGATGGGCGGCATCAAAGACGGTGTTGATGCCGTTAAGATGTTAGCTCTGGGGGCTGACTGTATCTCCGTAGGTACCGCCGCAATCATTGCAGGTGGCTGTATTGCCTGTATGCAATGTCACGTTGGTACATGCCCTGTTGGCATCGCAACACAGGATAAGGGTCACGAAGAGCGTTATGACATCGATCTTCAGGCTCAAAACATTCACCGCTTCTTAGAGTCCATGCGTTGGCAGATTGCTGCTATCACTAAGGCACTAGGTTATGACAGCGTTCACAATGTAGGTCGCGAAGATTTGGTTGCTCTGACACCAGAAGCAGCCGACATCACTGGACTTCCTTATGTCCCAGGACACCGTGATCACGCACGCCCTGACGACAAACTGTCAACCTTAGCTCGTAAGGCAGGATAACTGAATAATGACCGATTATAACAACTCTGATTTTTCCGTGACGGCTACGCCAGAACTGGATGACGATACTAATGACCTTCACTACGTGCCGGCACCTTGTCAGGTAGCCTGCCCCGTAGGTACCGACGCACCCTCCTACATCGGCTTGATCTGGGAAGGTAAATACGTAGAAGCGTTGGAAGCGATTAACGCAACCAACCCAATGAGTGCAATCTGTGGTCGCGTTTGTGACGCACCCTGTGAGCCTGCATGTCGTCGTGCTGACAGTGATGGCCCTATCGCTATCCGTAACCTGAAACGCTATGTTCTTGACGAACTTGGCCCAGGTTTTGCGTTACCTCCTGTGCAAGTAACACAGAAGAAAACAGCCGCCGTTATTGGTGGCGGCCCTGCCGGTGTCACTGCTGCTCATGATTTGGCTGAAGCCGGTTATGAAGTGCATCTGCACGAAGCAACAGACCGTCTGGGCGGCATGTGCGTTTGGGGTATCCCACGCTTCCGTCTACCAGAAGGTGTTATCAAGCAGGATATCGACCGTGTATTGAAACACTGCCCTGGCATCAAAGTTCATCTAAACTCTGCACTGGGCAAAGATGTGACCATTGATGAACTGAAAGAGAAGCATGACACTATCTTGCTCTCTATCGGCGCATTCGTTGGTAAAAGCATGGGGTTACCGGGTGAATCTGCCCCGTTCGTTGAAGACGGTGTAGGCTTCCTGCGTCGCATCAACGGCGGTGAACGCCCTACACTACCAGAAACCGTACTGGTTATCGGTGGTGGTGACGTTGCCATGGATGCCTGTCGCGCAGCACTGCGTATGCCTGGTGTTAAGAAAGTTAAAGTTGTTTACCGTCGTGACGCTGAAGGTATGCCTGCTCGTAAAGAAGAACTGCATGGCGCTATCGAAGAAGGTGTTGAAATCGTTTACAACACCCAGCCTGTTGAAGTTGTTGATACTGCAAACGGCGGCAAAGCCCTGCGCTGTGTTACTACCGCAATGGGTGAGCCAGATGAAGACGGCCGTCGTCGTCCAGTCACCGTTGAAGGTTCTGAGCATGACTTAGAGTGCGGCTTAGTTATCGCCTCCGTTGGTCAAAAAGCAGAATGTGACGAATTGGAAGACAAAGGCCTGATGGACTGGGATCGCGTTAAAACCGACTGGGAAGGTATGGTTACTTCTGACCCTGCAATCTTCGCAGCAGGTGATGGCGGTTTCGGCGGGTCAACAATTGTTGAAGCCATGAATCACGGCCACCGTGCAGCCTACTACATGAAAGCTCGCATGGAAGGCAACGACAAGCCACTGTCTTATCGTACACCTTACCGTACACGTCGCGTACCAATCTGTAACGATCCAAAATGGGAGACTAACCTACGTGTTGATCAACCATTCAATGGCGTGGGTGAAGACCCTGTTCAGTTCGCTGAAATCGAGACAACTTACACCCGTGCAGAAGCCATGGAAGAAGCCGCTCGCTGCTTCCGTTGTGATGCTGAAACCGGCTCTGCCGATTACACCGTAGAAGCGCGTGAGTCTATCTTTGCAATGGCCCGTGTTACGCCTGATCAAACAGAAGAGCAGTTCCGCCTGCTGGACACGCGCCTAGAAACTCGCGAAGATCCATTTGGTGATGATCACGTTGCCACGCTAGATGATCTGGTATTCCTGCCAGCTAACCTATCGCGTCTGGTGATCGACCCGTATCGTGAAGGTTGTAAAACTCGCACTGAATTCGGTGCGATTAACGAGATGATACTGGACATTCCATTCCTGGTGACGGGCTTGGATCATGCGCCAGCTGAAATCCGTAATGCTTACGGCAAATCAATTAGTAAGGCCGGAGCAGCTTACATTGGTTCACATGCAATCGATGGGGCTAAATGGGTTCAAATTGCTGATGGTGCTGCTGATGCTAACGCTGACGCTGTCGCCTTCTTCGCTGATGAAACCATCGCTGCAGGCACTATCGCTCGCTCAGGCGAGCAACCTACCGGTCTATTGGTTAACAGCAACAATCTTTTGCAAGCCATTGATTTTGGTCTTGAGAAAGAATTGGACTTCCTACTGATTGACGCAACTAACGGTCTGCCCGGCCTAAGTGCTGAGCTAACTGGCGCACCCGATATTTCCATCCTTAAAAAGGCTGTTAATAGACTGCGCGAGTTGGATCGTGAAGAAGAAATCGACCTGATTTACTTCGGCGGCCTACGTACCGGTACGGACGGTGCGAAGATGCTGGCACTGGGCGCTAAAAGCGTCGTAGTTGGTGCGGCTGCCGCATTGGCAATGGGTGCAGATATCTCACAGGGTGAGCCCGTCTACACTGCCGACCTGACCTCTGAAGAACGTGAAGAGCGTAGTGCTAACCTGCTACAAGCCTTCAATTCAGAAGCGACAATGATGGCGCGCTGTACCGGCAAAACCAATGTTCAAAACATGGAGCCAGAGGATATGCGAGCAACAACACTTGCTGTTGCTAAAGCAGTCGGCGTACCGATGGCAGGTAGTCTGAATATCCACTAATCAGCTATCTGATATAAAAAAACCGCCGGCGCTGGTAACAGCTCGGCGGTTTTTTTGTGCGCTTATAACTAAAATCTCAGCTAATGAGTTAACGGCTGAAAAGCATCATAGCTGTCAGGATAATTACTCCATTTTATAACCGATGTTGAACATAGCTGATTACAACAGCACCCTTTCCAAATAAAACTATCTGACATAAAAAACCGCCGGTACTGGTAGCAGCCCGGCGGTTTTTTATATTCTTACAACTAAAATTTCAGCCAATAAGTTAACGATTGGAAACCACCATAGCTGTTAATATTTTCCACGCTAAGGCCGTTACGGCAAGGCACCAAACGATCAAGGCGCCGCTGGGCAGATCCCAAAGGGCAGAAAAAACAAGCCCCGTGGCATAACCCAAACCACCGATAATATAACCAACCATCAGTGCCTTAACTGGCTTATCACCGTGGCTAGCCAAGGCGGGAAGAATCAAACTAGCAAACACCAGATAAACACCAACCATCTGCACAGAACTCGTTACGGCCAAGGCAAACAGTGGATAAAAAGCCAGTCGAGCGACATTTTTGGGTGCTTTAAACCAACACAACAAAATCACCACTGTCATCACTGCCAGCGGCAGTAATTGCGACCAGCTAAGCCAAAGAATCTGCCCGACTAGCAGTTCCTTAAGTTGCTCTCCGCCATGGGGATTGTCAGCTAATAGCAACACACTAGCCGTTGCTGCCAAAACAAAAATGACACCAATAAGTGCTTCCTGGAGTAACTCAAAGTATTTCTCCAGAAAACTTAGCAGTGCCGCGCCCAACAGCGCGCTGGCCATGGCAACAAATTGAACCTCCCAACCATGGGTATCCCAACCAAAACGGTAAGCAACAATGACACCAACCGCAGCTATTTGAGCAATCGCCAAGTCAATGAAAATAATGCCGCGCTGTAAAACCACCCGCCCCAAAGGCACATGTGTTGCTAGTACTAGCAGGCCAGCGACGAACGCTGGCCCCAAAATAGCAAGATCAAGTCCCTCAATAGTCATGGCATTACTTCCAGCAGTTGAGCCAGTAGACGATCGAACCAATCAATCAGCTTTTCATCTTCAGCGACACTGAAGGGTAAGGCCAAAACTGGCGCATTGGTTTTTGCGGACAACCAACGAGCCGCTTTATCACCCTGATAGCTAGCCAGCATAATAACATCAGCAGGCGTTTTCTCTAATTGAGACAACAACATACTCAAGTGTCGACTCGTGGGAGGCACACCAGATTTTGGTTCCAGCATAGCGACACGTGTTAACCCTAACCATTGCTCGAGATAGAGCCAATTATCATGATGAACTACAACCGCCTTACCCTGCAGTGACAAGGCCTGATGACGCCACCGCATCATCGCTTGCTGCCATTGTTCAGTAAACCTGCGTAGGTTCCTTTGATAATAATCGAGATTACCACTATCCATTTCTCCCATCAGCTTGCTTAGTTGAACAGCCACCTGCAACAGGCGCTCTGGATCAAGATGAATGTGGGGATTACCTGCACCATGTACATCCCCCACGCTTCGATCTAACACCAACGGTTTATTCAACAGGCTCACTTGCTCGGCCGCCATAAAAAATCCCGGCTGAGCGCGCTGAATACGTGGGTTAGCTGATTTACGCAACAACAGCGGCAACCAGCCTACTTCCAATTCAGCACCAGTACACACTAGTAAATCAGCAGCCCGTGCCTTGGCAATTAAGCTAGGGCGTGCTTGGATATGATGCGGGTCCTGCGCGGCGGTGGTGGCGCTGTAAACCTTCACCTTGTCACCACCAAGCTCGCTGGCAAGCGTTGCCCACTCTGGCTCACAGGCAAAAACATTAATATCTGCCGATACCGGGCTCGTCCATATCAACAAAACCCACACCAACAGTCGGCAGTGTTTTATACATTGATTAAACATGAATCGACTCCTTAATACTGATGCGCACCGTGACTACCAAGACTATGGGTATATTGCAAAACAACTTGGTTGTCGGATTCCTCAAAGGATTTATCGCGATTAAACTGCAACCGTACTCGGCTGAATTCACTGGGCAACCATTCCAGCATCATGCTTTGTCGTCTTGGGCGAAGTCCTTCATTATCCAACCCGGCTTCCGCTAAAATATCCGCATCTGAACCCCTGTTATCACTATCCAACCAATCATAACGTAGCCCTGCGCGCCATTGCGGCATAAATTGATAAACCGCCTGCGCATACCAACCATGCTGATCGCCATTCAAACTAGTATTTTCGATGGGCGGGCCACTATTGAGCAGCGTCACATCACCATTATCCTGACGATCAAAGTATTCAAACTGGAATTTAAAGTTACGCTCTGTAGGGTTTCCGTTAGGCGCCCATTTATAAACAAAATCAAGCCCGTTTATTGTGCTATCACCAGTAAAGGAAGGCGTTTCAGCATCACCACCATGGCTATGACCGCCACTTTCACGGCCATCTACATCGCCGGACTGCCAATGACTAAGACCCAATAGCCAGCTATGCTCAATACCGATATCGCCACCAATGTTCGCAAAGGCGCTCCACGCACCAATGCCTTCCTGCTCACCACCGCCGGGGAAACGACTACCTCGCAACGCTTCAGCACCAAACTCCAAGTACACATCGGTCGGCGCGATATAGCTCACCTGTAAACCATCATCAACTAATTTGTCACCAAACAAGCCTCGATAAATCAGCGGCGCGTCGGCAAAATCTTGGGCATGTTCATGTTGCTCATTTAGATAACCAATGGCTGAAAAGAAACGTCCAAATTTCAACGTCACACCATGTCCCAGGCCCAACGTTTGCAGGTATGCCTCTTCCAGCTCTAATTCCGTTTCACCATCATGCTCATCAACGGCTAACGTCACCTTGCCAAAAAATTTGTCATCAACATTACCGCTAATGGCAAGCTCGGTATGGCCTAAAGAGAAGCCCTCCTCACCTAAGCCCGCTTCACCACCTAAGGAATACCCCGGCAACTCATAGCTGTCGGCGCTATTATCAAAGCTAGCAAAACGGCCGTCCAGAATTAAACTGATAGCCGGATTAAAACTATTACTCACTGTAGCCGCAAAAGGTTCCGCTGCCACAGGTAAGGCGGTGTCATTATTACCAATTTGTTGTAGCTTTTGCTCCAACAAATCAATGCGCTGCTCATAGTTCTTTTTTAACTCATCCAATTGTTGTTGCAACAACTGAACATCATCACCCGCATAGGAAAGACAGGCACGGAACAATATCGTTGCCGCAAAAGCAACAAGTACTATTTTTTTACACACAGAAAATCTCCCGAAAACACAGAAAAATGGCACGACTCAATAGCGTCATACCAGTTCATTATTTCTTCTAACTATAAAAAGTGTTTACCGAGAAAACGGCGGAGCACGGATTGAATAACGGCTCTTGGAACGAGGTAATAACAGTGCACACAAGTGACTGTTGGGGCTAGTATGGCGATACTCAGCATAGACCGCCGAGCCAGCAAAAAACACACCATACTCAGCCTGTTCCTGTTTTAAACAAACCTCACAGGAATGATTAGGAATATGAGATGTATGCTCCGCAGAATGGACAACCACACTCATCTGACCAGCAAGCAAGAATATGCTTAACAGTAAAAAACGAAGTTGAGAATGGATAATCCTAGTCATGACAGGAGCTTAATTGTTTCCCTAAAAAAAATAAAGTGATAACAGTGCAGTAGTGCCGCTAGGCAGCCAAACTGGTACTTTACCCTAGGCCTGATTATTTACTTTTCCATTTCGCCCATGGATTAATACTGCTTTTAATAGCTGCACCCGCCGCATCGGGTTCATTTACCGATTTACTAGACCGGTTATGAACCCCCTTAGCCCGTTGCGCATTGAAACGCTTACTCGAACCGTTGCCTTTTTTTCGATCCCACGCAGCCGCTTTCTTTTCGCGCTCTTCGCGTAACCGCTCGGCGCCCTCTAAATTCAATTGTGCAGGCTCACCGGGGCTTTGATTATCTGGAATAATCCGCGCCCTAGGAGACTGAGAAAGCTGACTAGAGGATGCTGTAGGTAAGTTTTTAAATTCATACAAATAGAAGGCTTCAACTTTTTCACGCGCCCAATCGGTTTTTTTAAGAAACTTCACACTGGCATCAATGCTCGGATTGGTCTTAAAGCAATTAATGCTTAAATAGGCAAAGAGAATTTCAAAGCCGTAGTAATCAACAACCTCCGTCAACAGAGCTTTTAAACCAACACCGTTCAGAGGATTGTTCTTATAATTAATCTCATCACTCATGCATATATCCAAAAAAGAGCTGTAAATACCTCATTATACCTATCACAGCACAGAGAAAACACAGCACTACAATCGGTCAGCCAATTTATCACCTTGTTTACAGTATACGCTGCGAGGCACAATCTTCCTCCGTATCGTAGGCAATTTGAGCAGACATATCCTTTATATTAACGCCCACCTCAGCAAGTTTTACTTGCATCAGAGCCGCCAGTAAATGACTACCATTTGTCGCCATAAAAATAGCCAGCTTTTCACTAGTATCGAAAACACAAATCACCTTCAAACTGCTTGGGAAATTGGCATAATTAACCCGATGAGTGAGCCATTGAAAACCGTCGATTTCCTTCAAAGCCGCTTCACACACAGCGGTTAAAGCGAGCCGAAGCTGATTATCTCTTTTCTTATCGGTTTTTCGCATATCTACGGTTACTCACTAACGGCTATTTCCCAGCTGTTGATAGCAACAGCTCACGCACTTCGTTAGCCTGTAAAGGCCGCACTAAACGCCCCACTTCCTTACCATCATGTAACATGATCAACGTCGGCCAACGCTTAACCCGGAAGGCACGTCCCAATCGTTTACCCTTACTATCATGCACCTTGATATGGGGCAGCTCTAGATACTCGCCCAGCACTTCCTGCACCACGACCTGAGCAGCTAAACAATGGCCGCACCAAGGCGCACCAAATTCGATTATAGCGTCACCGTGCAACTCGCCCACTTGCTGCAGAGTCGGCGCGTCACCCTCATAATTCGGATTAAAACCTGAGCGACTGGCTTTCATGCTATTTTTTTGACCCGCACGGTGAGCATATAAAGGGAATCAAATAATTAAGACTTAACCCCAACACCATCGGAAAGCCTCACTGTTTTAGCGTCAGAACGCTCGATCATCTTCACGAGGGCAGATTGAATAACCTCATCCTCTCGAGCATCAGACTGACTCTGAAAACGCTCCTCCATGACCTGTGAACCCTCTTCCAGCACAAATCTTACCACCACCTCGTCGGCTAAGTCTTTACTACACCCTAGGTATGAAATTGAAATTTCCGGATAGCCCTGAAATCCCATTTTTACTTTTTTGGCAATTCTCTTTTTAGATTTTTCTAAATTCATGGCAATCACTCAGGAAAAAAAGAGAGGCTCACTCACCTCTTTAATTAATTCAACTAGATCTCAACATATGAGCGGCATAGGCTACTGTCAGTGCCGCTTCCTGAAAACCCTTTAAACCAGTCTCTGAAAATGATACCGGTAACGGCTGCTCTGACAGCGCAGCTTTAATTTGCGCAGCCGAAAGCGTAATAACGTCGATATTCTCGATCAGTTGAATCGCCGACTCCAGCTTAAAGCTGACCGCGCCACCGGCAAATTTTCCCTTCGTCAACCGCTCCTTAATGACAACCTTGTCGACGCGGTAGTCACTCATCAACTTGGCAAAGGCAAACTGGAACCGCTGGAGGTCTTCTCGTGTGTGCTCTTTAGGCAGCGACAACTTGCGCGCCCGGCAATCGGGTATATCAAACACGTCATTTTCTAATTCAATTAAACTAATCACGGCATCGTTAGCCGCCAGCTCAACACCACAAATTCTCATTACGATTCCTTTATTAACTTGAGACCTTTGAACAAAGCAGGGGCCGAAATAGTCCAACCGTTATACGCTTTTTTGTTCGCCGAGTTGAAAAAACTTTAACATTAGAGCGCCGCAATAACCGTCACCTCAACCAAGATCGCATCACGCGCCATCGTTGATTGAACACAGCTACGGGCCGGGGCACAACCTTCCGGCAACCACGCATTCCACAGCTCATTAAACGTGCCAACATCTTTATTATCTTTAATATGGATTAACGCCGATAAAAGTTTCGAATTGTCAGTACCCGCCTCAGCCAAATGCTCATCAATGCGTGCAAATACAGATTTAGTTTGCGCTACCATGTCAGTGGTCACGTCATAGGCAACCTGACCGCACAGGTAAACCGTGTCATTGTGAATAACAACACGGCTGACTTTTTGTGATGTCGATTTACGGATAATGCTCATAATGATTTCCTGTTGAGGTCTCGCCTAATATGGAATGAAAAGAATTGCCGCATTGTACCTGCTACCGTACAGCCAAAGGAAAATAAAAAAGGCGCAGATTTCAGTTGGCCGTGCGACACCCCATTTATTCCATTACACTGCCTCCATGATTTTTGAACAACTCCTATTGGCCGTTATTTCACTGATCGCCAACACCCTCTCATCACTGGCGGGCGGCGGTGCTGGCCTACTGCAATTGCCGGCACTGCTTTTTCTCGGCTTACCCTTCCCCATCGCCTTAGCAACCCACAAGATTGCCAGTATTTTTCTTGGCGTCGGCGCCAGTTTGAACCATTGGCAAAATAGCAAACTCAGCATCTGGTTTTCTCTGTTTATACTGGCCACAGGGTTGCCCGGTGTCATCATCGGCGCCTCATGGGTTTTGCACGTACCGGATCAACTCGCCAATATTGCGCTGGGTATTCTGACCATTGGTCTGGCCCTGTATTCCTTCTTTAAACCTGAACTAGGGCAGGTCTATGACGAAAAGCACCGTAATAGCATCGGCATGCTGTTGGGCGGCGGTGGCCTGTTACTCATTGGTGTGCTCAACGGCTCTCTAACCTCCGGAACCGGACTATTTGTCACTATTTGGCTGGTACGTTGGTTCGGACTCGACTACAAGCAGGCGGTCGCCTATACGCTGGTACTGGTGGGTTTATTCTGGAATGGCAGTGGTGCTTTAACCTTAGCACTACAAACCGAGGTGAAATGGTCTTGGCTACCGGTGCTTATCATCGCTTCATTTATTGGCGGCTACCTTGGCGCCCACTGGGGAAGAATCAAAGGCAACCAACTCATCAAACGCGCCTTTGAAATTATCACCTTTTTGACGGGGCTGTCATTGATTCTGAAGGTTGCCTTGTCGTAACAGATGGCAAAGAGATTAATAAACAATCAGGAAAAACTGATCAAATTTTAATCCTTTTGTTACCTTTTACTAACCTTATTTGAACCGTCCCCAAATTTTAATTCTCCAAAGCCATGCCCTGCACCAAAAGAATCCCTTTAGCGCAGCCGAGCATTGCAGGTTTTAGACGGAAACAAGCGAAGATTGTCTGAGCCGATAGGCGAGTTGCTGAGCGCCGTCTGAAACCGAAACGCGCAGGGCATCCGGAACGGACAAGCAGCAGGGCGGCTTTGGATTGTTAAGGCTTTTGGGCGGCCAAAAGCCTTAACTTGCCCAGACAAGGGTGAAACAAAATATTCAAAGCACTCCGAGGTTTAGAGTTGGCAAAAAAAAAGGGCTTTGGTAGCCCTTTGAAACTCAAAAATAAATGCGTCCCCTTTTCCGGGCCGTCTCGAATTAATGCCTGCTTTCTTTTGGCTTTGATAACGACCTAATAGAGTAAGCAAATACCAACAGCGCGAGCACACAGACATACACCAATAAAATATATTTCGCGCCATGCCAAACACCCGGCCAGCCTTCGGCAAGACCACCAAATAAGGCAATCATCAGTGCGGGCGTTAAATCCTGTTGCTCGGAAATCATTTTAGCTGGCGTAAATAACATCGCCGCAACCAACAAGATGCTAACTAATCTCAATACTGGTACCTTGATATGGCGAAATATCAACCAGCTTAGGTACAATAAGCCAACCGCTGAGGCAGCATACAAGCCCCAAACATAATAATAAAAATCATTCATAACTTGTTCAAAGTTCCCGGGGTAACACGAATTCCACATCAGAGCTTTGGTCGCTTTTCATTAACGCATCCGCCGCATCGGCGACGGATAAATTATTAAACAATACCTGATACAAACCATTCATTAGCGGCATATACACACCCAGCTCATCGGCCTGATGTTTTACCAGTTTTAGTGTGTTAACGCCCTCCGCCACTTCACCGAGTTCATTGACAATATCCTCAAGACTACCGCCTTGGCCAAGCGCATAACCAACACGGTAATTGCGGCTTAAGGGTGACATGCAAGTAGCGATCAAATCTCCCACACCGGCCAAACCAATAAACGTCATGGGATTGGCACCCAGACACACAGCAAAGCGGCTCATTTCAGCCAAACTGCGCGTCATTAACATGCTGCTGGTGTTTTCGCCCATACCCAATGCAGCGGCCAACCCTGAAATAATGGCGTAGATATTTTTTAACGCACCACCGAGTTCAACACCAAACATATCGTTGCTGGCATAAACCCGAAAGTAATCGGTGGCCAATAAAGCCTGTACTCGCGTTCTCAGCTCGCTGGATTCACTGGCAATAACCGTCGCCGTTGGCATATGTTTAGCGATTTCCTTGGCGAGATTAGGACCACTTAACACACCAATAGGCTGCCCCTGGATGACCTTTTTCAGGGCATGGCTCATCAACTCAAAACCACCAGGCACAACACCCTTAGTGGTACTCACTAATAACTGCTCAGGTGTTAAGTAGGCAGCCATCGCCGTCACTACACTGACAAAAGCGCTACTGGGTAATGAAATGATGATCATTTCACTGCCACTAACAGCTGTATGTAGGTCGGTGGTTGCTTTGAGGTTTTCATGCAACGAATAATCTGGCATATATCGCGAATTCAAATGTGTTTCGTTAATCGCCTGCGCCTGAGCTTTGTCACGCACCCACAAATACACATTATGTCCGTTGCCAGCAACTATATTTGCTAGGATCGTGCCAAAACTGCCACCACCAAGCACCGCAATTTGCCTTTTATTCATAGCTAAACATTCCAAATTCCGGTCATTATCAACCACTCAAACGGGGAAAAACCCTAATATTACAAGGGCATAGAGCTTTTCTTTAATAAGGTTTAAACTCATAAGCTTGTTTATGTACAACACGCATCATTGCTGTTCACATTTTTTCGCTTTAGCTTGGGCCATGTGCTGTCTGAACGCAAAGAATTATGCCAATCAATCACTCTAAATAGCCATATTTTATGGGTAAGACAGCGATAATGCGAGTATCGAACATTCAAAAGCCGCATCGTGTTTTGGTTCTCAATGCAAAGGGCGGCTGTGGAAAAACCACCATCGCCACCAATCTTGCCTGTCAATTTGCCTGCGAAGGTCATAATACCGCTCTGATAGACTACGACCCCCAATGCTCCAGCTCCCAGTGGCTTGAAGCAAGGCCAAAACATCTACCCGCCATTCACAGCATTTCAGCTCACACTAACCGCAACTTAGTCACCAGTGCCTGGCAGTTAAAAGTACCCACCGGAACAACTCATGTTGTGGTGGATACGCCCGCCCGCCTTGAAGCCATGACAGCGATTAAATTGATTCGCGAAGCCGATACGGTACTGATTCCAGTCGTCGCCTCATCAATTGATATCCGCGCCGCCACGCAATTCATCAAAAATGTATTAAAATCCCCTGAAGCTCGGGATTTTAATAAGCAACGCTCCCCCAAGCGTATTGCCGTAATGGGGAACCGCGTGCGTAAAAACAGCAAGGCTCAAAGAACACTCAGTGCCTTTCTAGCAGAACTCGATATTCCTTTTCTTACCAATTTAAGAGACACACAACATTACGTT
>Ga0233427_10001552_pt1 | contig 24258 bp, 34 predicted proteins | sample SI_118_April2016_5_FD_179885 | JGI IMG/M metagenome (GOLD analysis project Ga0233427, IMG submission 179885) | Seawater microbial communities from Saanich Inlet, British Columbia, Canada - SI_118_April2016_100_MG | ecosystem: Environmental > Aquatic > Marine > Inlet | place: Canada: British...
GGCAACACCGTGATCGTTGTAGAGCATGATGAAGATGCTATCCGTCAAGCCGACTATGTGATTGATATCGGCCCGGGCGCTGGTATACACGGCGGTGAGATTATCGCACAGGGCACCCCTGCACAGGTGCTTAGCTCACCGGCTTCCATTACCGGCCAATACCTTTCCGGCAAGCGCGCTATCGTCATTCCTGAGCGTAACCCCGTCGACCCCGATAGAATATTACGCCTAGAAGGGGCCACCGGTAACAACTTAAAAAACGTCACACTAGAAATCCCTGCAGGCCTAATGACTTGCGTGACCGGCGTGTCCGGCTCAGGAAAGTCAACACTGATCAACAGCACTCTGTACCCACTGGCTGCCACAGAGCTGAATAACGCCACCACCTTAAAGGCCTCACAACACAAGGCTATTAAAGGACTAGATCAATTCGACAAGGTGGTTGATATTGACCAAAGCCCCATTGGCCGCACACCACGCTCCAATCCAGCCACCTACACCGGTTTATTCACCCCCATCCGAGAACTGTTTGCTGCCACCCAGGAATCTCGCTCACGGGGCTACAAACCGGGCCGCTTCAGTTTTAATGTTAAGGGCGGCCGTTGCGAAACCTGCCAGGGCGACGGCCTAATAAAGGTAGAAATGCATTTTCTGCCAGATATTTACGTGCCCTGCGACGTGTGCAAAGGCAAACGCTATAATCGTGAAACACTGGAAGTAAAATACAAAGGCAAAAGCATTCACGAAGTACTGGAACTGACCATTGAAGAGGCGCATCTTTTTTTTGCTGCGGTACCGGCATTGCACCGTAAATTACAAACCCTCATGGATGTGGGCCTATCCTATGTCCGTATCGGTCAAAGTGCCACCACCCTGTCTGGCGGCGAAGCACAGCGCGTAAAACTCTCCAAAGAACTGTCCAAACGTGACACTGGCAGCACCCTTTATATTCTCGACGAACCGACCACCGGCCTACATTTTCACGATGTGGAACAACTATTAGCGGTACTGCATCGCCTGCGCGACCGTGGCAATACGGTAGTAGTCATCGAACATAATTTGGATGTCATTAAAACCGCCGACTGGCTAATTGATCTAGGCCCCGAAGGTGGTGATGAAGGTGGTTATATTGTTGCTACCGGCACGCCTGAAGAGGTTAGCCTCGTGAAGAGCTCTCATACAGGAAGGTTTTTGGGGCCAATGCTAGAGCGAACCGAACACAAGACTAAAACTGCGGAGGTTTCTACTTAGTTCCAAAACAAATCCTAAGACCTCAGCCTATTATTTCGACTACAAAAACACTGTCATTTCGACTGTAAAAGAGAAATCTTGGGGCGCAGAAAATAATAAGGGCTAGCCCCATTTGGTGGCGATGATAGGCGGTTTTGAAAGTTACTGCCGCGCTAGCCGAATATTGCCAACCGTCGATGTCGATGTAGACCGCAATGGGTTGATATCTAGCCCTCCGCGGCGCACATAACGCGCATATACTGTCAATTCACTGGGGGCGCAATGCGCTAGCAGATCGACAAAAATAGTTTCTACGCATTGCTCGTGAAAACCCGAGTGCTGACGATATGACACGATATATTTAAGCAGTGATTGGCGGCAAATAGGCCGACCCGTGTATTCAATGCACACACTCCCCCAATCGGGCTGCCCTGTGACTGGGCAGTTGGAACGCAGTAAATCGCTGTATAACGTCTCCGTCACCACCTCGGCATCATCGACCCCTAGCAACGATGCGTCGACATCATAGGCATCAATAACAATATCCTGATCATCAAGACTCACTCCATCAAAGCCAGAGTGAAACTGCGACGTTTCATTGACACGACGCAGCGCTACAACAACGGGCGCCCCTGCGCAGGCCGACAAATCCTTGGCCAAAGTCGCCTCAACTTGTGACCAATCTTCAAAGCAAGTCTGGTTATAGGAGTTGAGATACAGTTTAAAGGATTTTGACTCAATCAAATTAGCCGATACAGCGGGCACTCGAAATTCACCCATTGCCACCTGCGGTAATCCGTTGTTATTAAGCCAAGACATTTCATAGGCATTCCAAATGTCATAGCCTTGAAAAGGACAGACAGGCAAGCCTCGCGCAACCCACACCTTGGCGCGCGGCACAGCAAACAATAAATCAGCGGAATACTCGTTGCTGTAATCCACCGCTTTCCCTAGCGGCGAGTGTTCTACTTTATTTAAACCCATAGCATTTTTACTTAACTCATTAAAAGAGGCGCATCTTAACACCGACAGCAACCGCTATAAAACAACCGAAAAAAACTACCTCTGCCCGACAGTGTTGACTCAGCACAAGCCATCCTTAATAATAGCCGACCTTATTTATCGTAGCGCTTTATCTGTGGCTTATAGGCTTTTACAGGCTCGCCATCAGCACTTAGAAATGCTGCAACTCAGCCATCTGGCACATTTCAAACTAGAGGATATGTAACAATGAGCAAACCTAAGGTTATTGTCACCCGCAGGTGGCCTGAAGCAGTCGAAACGCGTTTAAAAGAGCTATTCGATGTACAGTTAAACGAATCAGATATTCCAATGACCACCGCTGAGTTGCAGGACGCTTTGCGTAACTGTGATGCTTTATGCCCAACGGTATCTGACAGCATCAGCGCTGAAGTACTAGGCACCGATGGCGTGCAGGCAAAGATTTTGGGTAACTACGGTGTTGGTTTTAACCACATCGACCTAGCGGCAGCTAAAGCGGCCAACCTAACTGTCTCCAACACGCCAGAAGTGCTGACTGACTGTACCGCTGACACCGCTATGACATTAATGATGATGGTTGCGCGTCGCGCGGCCGAAGGCGACCAGCACGTACGCACCAAAGAGTGGACTGGCTGGCGCCCAACTCACATGATGGGCACCAAGGTCACCGGTAAAACATTGGGGCTGATCGGTTTTGGTCGTATTTCTCAAGCGATGGCAAAAAAAGCGCACTTCGGCTTTGGCATGAAAATTTTATTCTCAGACCCGTATCCACCCGCAAAAGAAGTGATCAATCACTTTGGCGCGCAGGAATGTACCTTTGACGAAGTACTGGCAAACTCTGATTTCGTTGCGTTGCATTGCCCTGGCGGCGCATCTACCTATCACCTAATCAATGCGGAAGCATTGAAAAAAATGCAGCCACATGCGCACCTGATAAACTCAGCGCGCGGTGATGTCATCGACCCTGATGCCCTTATCGCTGCCCTAAAAGACGGCACCATTGCTGGCGCCGGTCTGGACGTATTTGAAGGCGAGCCAAATGTACCTGACGAGCTGATTGCTCTTAAGAACACAGTACTGCTACCGCATCTAGGTAGCGCAACACTGGAAACACGTGTTGCTATGGGTATGCGTGTGATTGAAAATCTGGTGGCCTTCTTCGATGGCAAACCACTGCGCGATCAAGTCGTTTAATAACGTCTAAATCAAACACTAAAAAAGCCGGCCTAAAAGCCGGCTTTTTTGTGCCCGATATTTTCCATCCCCGCCGGCAAGCTGACAACAAAAGCCATGAAAAAAAAAGTATCATAAAAATCAATAATTTCGTATCATAGCCGGCCGCGAATAGTGCTGTTTCCTATTCGCGTGACGACCGCTTATGTTGCCAGCAGACACCGCTATTGGAATCTGCATCACACGGACCTTACCCTCAGGCCATGGCAGAAACATAAGTAGTAACAAAAATTATTGAGTAACACATATAATTATATGGCTACACCAACAATTAAAGCCTGCACCCTTCTGACGCTGCCGCAACAAACACGGCTCCAGAAGCGGATGATGATAAGCACTCGCCCGCGTACGCCAGCAATCAACAGCTAACACCCAAAATTTTCTGAGCTTTAAACCATTTTTTAAATATTAATTTAAATTTTTAACAACTGAGGAGTAGTAATAATGAGCTTTACTCAACCAAAACCTGCACGCGCTCGCCTGCAGCGCAGCACACTGGCTGTACCATCGTCCAACATGGGTATGATGGAAAAGGCTTCCAACAGTAAGGCTGACGTTGTATTCCTTGACTGTGAAGATGCCGTAGTTCCAGCTGATAAGCCAGAGGCTCGCAAAAAAACCATCGAAGCACTGAATAACTTCGGCTGGCGTGAAAAGGGCATTACAGTTTGTGTTCGTATCAACAGCCTCGACACACACTTCATGTACCGTGACGTTGTTGACATCGTTGAGCAGGCCGGCCAGAACCTGGACACTATCCTGATCCCTAAAGTAGGTAAGGCTGCTGACGTTTACATGGTTGACGCCATGTTGACTCAAATCGAAGACGCAATGGGTTTCGGTGATCACAAAATCGGTATTGAAGCTCTAATCGAAACAACACTGGGCATGGCTAACGTTGAAGAAATCGCTCAATCTAGCCCTCGTCTAGAAGCACTGCACTTCGGTGTTGCTGACTTCTCAGCAAGCTGTCGCGCACGTACCGTTAATATCGGCGGTCTGCACCCTGACTACCCAGGCGACCAATGGCACGCCTCTCTGCAACGCATGATGGTTGCATGTCGCGCTTACGGTTTGCGTGCAATCGACGGACCTTTCGGTGATTTCAACTCTCCAGATGATTACGTTGCTGCTGCAAAACGCGTTGCTGCGATGGGCTTCGAAGGCAAATGGGCTATTCACCCAAGCCAAATCGCTCTGGCAAACGAAGTAATGTCTCCGCCACAAGCTGAAATCGATCGCGCTTACCGCGTTCTGGAAGTTTTGGAAGAGGCCGCTGCAAAAGGCCAAGGCGCAGCACAACTAGACGGTAAAATGATTGATATCGCGTCCGAGCGTATGGCTCAGAACGTTGTAAATGTAGCTGAACAGATCAAAGCCAAAGGTTAATCTTTAGAGGAATAACGATGGATATTCATGAGTATCAAGCAAAAGAAATTCTGAACGACTACGGCGTTCAAACACTGCCAGGCGGTCTGGCGTATAGCCCAGAACAAGCGGTATACCAAGCCAAAGAAATGGGCGGTGAAATTTGGGTTGTTAAAGCACAAATCCACTCTGGCGCACGCGGTAAAGCGGGCGGCATTGTAGTATGTAAAACTGAGCAAGAAGTTGAGAAAGCCGCTGAAAGCCTACTGGGTAAGCGTCTGGTAACTCACCAAACTGGCCCTGCTGGTAAAGTGTGTAACCGTCTGTACATCGAAAGCGGTGCTGACATCCAGCGTGAAATCTACCTGGCCCTAGTTCTGGATCGTGAAAAGGAACAAGTTGCTGTTGTTGCTTCTGCTGAAGGTGGCATGGACATCGAAGAAATCGCTGAGAACCGTCCTGAGTCGATCATTCGTGAGCCAGTTGAACCTGCTGTAGGCATGCAAGCCTTCCAAGCGCGTCGTATTGCCTGCAAACTGGGCATCGAAAAGAGCATGCTGGCACAAGCGACAACAACGATCATGGGCTGCTACCGTGCATTCACTGAACTTGACTGCAATATGGTTGAGATCAACCCACTGGTTATCACTGGCGACCAACGCATTCTTGCTCTTGACGCGAAAGTGTCTTTCGATGCTAACGCGCTGTTCCGTCATCCACAGGTTGCTGAGTTACGCGACAAGACTCAGGAAGATCCACGCGAAATGGCAGCATCTGACCGTGGTCTGAACTACATCGGTCTGGACGGCAACATCGGTTGCTTGATTAACGGTGCTGGTCTGGCGATGGGTACTATGGACATGATCCAGCACGCTGGTGGCGAGCCTGCCAACTTCCTGGACATCGGTGGTGGTGCTAACCCTGAGCGCGTAGCTAAAGCCTTCAACCTGGTTCTAGCAGACGAAGGTGTTGACGCGATGCTGGTCAACATTTTTGCCGGTATCAACCGTTGCGACTGGATTGCTGAAGGTGTTGTTGAAGCGGTTAAGAACATCGACATGAAAGTACCTCTGGTTGTTCGCCTGTCCGGTACTAACGTTGATCAAGGCATGGAAATTGTTAAAAACAGCGGCCTGCCAATCATCATGGCTTACTCTCTTGCTGAAGCAGCCGATAAAGCTGTTGAAGCCGCTAACGAACATGTAAAAAGTAAAGGTGCTAAGTAATGGCTATTTTAATCACTGACAAATCTCGAGTAATCGTTCAGGGTTTCACTGGCAAGATTGCTACTTTTCACGCTGAAGACATGATGAGCTACGGCACCAACATCGTTGGCGGCACTACGCCAGGTCGCGGTGGTGAAACTCACCTGGGCAAGCCTGTTTTCGATACAGTTCGTGACTCGGTTGAGCAAGAAGGCGCTGATGCCAGCATCATCTTCGTACCAGGCCCATTCGCTGCTGACGCGATCATGGAAGCTGCCGAAGCCGGCATCAAATTCTGTGTATGTATTACTGACGGTATCCCTTCTCAGGACATGATCCGCGTTAAGCGTTACATGCGCGCTTTTAGCAAAGAGAGCAAAATGGTTCTGACTGGCCCTAACTGTGCAGGCTCTATCAGCCCAGGCAAAGCCATGCTAGGTATTATGCCAAGCCACATCTACAAAGAAGGTCGCGTAGGTGTTATCGGTCGTTCCGGTACGCTGGGTTATGAAGCGGCGGTTCAAATGGCTGACCACGGCATCGGCATCTCTTCGAGCATTGGTATTGGTGGTGACCCTATCAACGGTTCAGGCTTTAAAGATCACCTGCAACTATTCGACAAAGATCCAGAAACTGATGCTATCCTGATGATCGGCGAAATCGGTGGCTCTCAGGAAGCGAAAGCTGCTGAGTGGGCTCGTGATAACTGCGAAAAACCTGTGATCAGCTACATTGCTGGTCTGACGGCTCCTAAAGGCCGCACTATGGGCCACGCTGGCGCGATCGTTTCTTCTTCCGGCGAATCTGCTGCCGAGAAAGTTGAAATTTTACGCGCTTGCGGTGTTTCCGTTGCAGTACGTCCTTCAGACATCGGCACAACTGTTGCTGAAGCTCTGAAGAAGGCATAACCGCCTACGGGTAAGTTATCGTAACTTATCCGGCTAAAACGCCAGTTTCTTTGCGGCCAGTTAGAGTATAGTTACTCTCTAGCTAGCTGTTTTGATACTGGCGTTTTTTTATTGGCGTTTTAAATACATCCTCTTTAGGTGCCATTTATTACCTCTAGACCTCGGTGTAATGACAGCAGAAACAAAAACTAAAATTTCCTTCATCGAAGCGGGAAATGCAAGATGAGACCTTTGCATGATTACAACCATTTTACCGGTGACGTCTGTTACGCAAATCTCTCCCATTACTAGGAAACAAGCATGAACCAAACTCCAAGCTCTCTATTGGTTGATAACGGTACAGTGGACGCCAAACAACTCGACGAAGCGTCCGCTCAACACGCCGCTGACATGGTGGAATTCATGGATAGCCAGCTGCGCGCGGTGCTTGAAAGACGCTGCCCTAGAATTATCCCCATTCTCGATGGCCAAGCCGAAGTTCCAGGCAATAGCCCTCAAATTCTGGCACAAGTATTAGAGGCTTGGGGCATCTGGTTTCAACTGCTAAGTGTGGCTGAAGAAAACACCGGCATGCGCCGCCGGCGTCAGGCTGAAAAGGCGTTGGGAGCGACAGAAGTCAACGGCACATTTGCCAATGTATTCGCTAATGCAAAAAAGGCAGGGGTTAGTGCAAAGCAAATTCAAACGCTATTGGATAACGCCTACATTTGCCCAACTATTACGGCTCATCCCACTGAAGCCAAGCGTATTACTGTACTGGAAATCCATCGCCGCATTTATGTACTGCTATATCGCCTAGAGGCACCTCGCTGGACTGAGCGTGAACGTATTGCACTGGAGCAGGAGTTACAAAACGAAATTGATCTGCTGTGGCTAACCGGCGAGCTACGCAGGGAAAAGCCATCGGTCGCTCAGGAAGTAGAATGGGGCCTGCATTTTTTCGAACAAGCACTATTTGAACGTATCCCTGAACTCATGTCTCACTTAGAGTGGTCGCTAGCAACCTACTATCCAGATGACAAATTCACCACCAAGCCATTTTTCAAATTTGGCTCATGGGTAGGCGGTGATCGTGACGGCAATCCTTTTGTAACCAATGATGTCACTAAAGCAACACTGTTGCGTAGTCGTGAGTACATCCTAAACCACTACATCAAACGCCTTGACGTACTGATCAACGAACTCAGTATTGCCAGAAAAAGCATTGAGCTTTCTTCAGACTACAGTCAGGCATTAGAAAGGCTTCTCAACGAAACCCAACAGCAGGAAACATTACCTGCCCGCAACCCTGGCGAAATTTTCCGCCAGTATGCTGTCTGTCTTAAAATCAAAGTTGAGAACTCGTTAGCACTCGATAGCTATGACAACAATTCAAGCCGTTACAATTCACCGGAAGACTTTATTGGTGATCTACAGATTATTGAAAACGGGCTGCTTGCGGCAAATTGTGGGAATTTGGCGCAAACAATGGTCAAACCACTGCGCCAGGAAGCCGAATCTTTCAAATTTAGCGCGGTACGTTTGGATTTACGCGAGAATTCAACCACCACCAACAATGCCTTGCAAGATATTTGGTGTGGACTAAACAATGCCAGCCAAGCACCTGACACTGACAGCGCTGAGTGGCGCGAATGGCTTGACCAACAACTTTCCAAGCCAATTTCATCACTGCCTAAACTTAGCGGCTTGAGCGAAACCTCAGCCTCAACGCTGGGCTTATTTCAGCTGATTGGCGAAACCTGGGATAAGCTGGATCGCGAAGCCTTTGGTTATTTTATTCTCAGCATGACGCAATCAGTCAATGACATATTGGGTATCTACCTACTGGCCAAGTTCGGCGGTCTCTTTATTGACAAGGACGGCTCCAGTACCTGTAATTTACCCATTATGCCGTTATTCGAAACAATTGAAGATTTGCAGAATGCACCGGCCATTATGGAAGAGTTGTTTAGCATTCAATTAGTGCGCGATTCGATCAATAACAATCATGGCGCTCAGGAAGTCATGATCGGCTATTCTGATTCGAACAAAGATGGTGGCTTCTTTACCTCCAACTGGGAATTAAGCAAAGCACAAACACAACTGACTAAAACTGGCGACGCATGTGGCGTGCCAATTTCATTTTTCCATGGTCGTGGCGGCTCTGTAAGCCGTGGCGGCGCACCAACTGGCATGGCGATTGGCTCACAGCCTGCCGGCTCTATTAATGGCCGTATGCGTATCACTGAGCAGGGAGAAGTTGTTTCTTCCAAGTACGCCAATCAGGGTACTGCCTGCTACCAAATGGAATTGCTCACTGCGAGCGTTTTTGATCATACGTTGAAAGCAACTAAGACAGCCGAAAGTCAAACGGACTATAGCGAAACCCTCGAAGCGCTGTCTAAATTAGCCTATACCTCCTACCGAGAGTTTGCCGATACCGACGGACTCTTCGAGTATTACGAGTCTGCCAGCCCCGTTGAAGAGCTCACTTTGTTGAAAATAGGCTCTCGGCCAGCACGACGCTTTGGCGCAAAATCCTTGACTGATTTACGCGCTATTCCGTGGGTATTTGCTTGGACCCAGAACCGTCATATGGCCCCAGGCTGGTATGGTGTTGGTACTGCCTTAGCAAGCTTCTTGCAGAACAACGGCGACGAAGGGCTCACATTGCTGAAAACAATGTATGAGGACTCTCCTCTGTTCAACCTAATTATAGATGAAGTACAGAAAACCCTCTGCTTTGTCGATCTCCAGGTGGCACGCGAATATGCCGAGCTGGTGGAAAACAAAAAAACACGTGACACCATCTTCGGCATGGTTAAAAAGGAATTTTATCTCACCAGCGATATGATAAAGCAGGTGGTTGGTAATGGCCCATTGGAAGAACGTTTCCCAATTTTTAGTCGCCGCCTCAAACGCCGCTCAAGCATACTTCGAGAGGTTGGCATGGCTCAGGTCGAGCTGGTAAAACGCTTCCGTTGTGAGGATGAAGGCAAGCAAAAAGAAGACCTCATTCCACTGTTACTATCCATTAACTGTATCTCTGCCGCACTAGGCTGGACAGGCTAACGACACATAGTCACCAAGCAGTAAGTAAAAGGGCCGCCACTGGGCTGCCCTTTTTATTGCTCGTTTAACGGCCCAGCAATAAAACTAGCGGACAATAAAAAGCCGGGCAATGCCCGGCTTTTTAAATGCTTACTCTCGTACTGACTTATTCGTCGTCAACATCAACAGCTTCAGCCGTCATTGAACGACCAACCAGTTCGATATAGGCCATTGGCGCTTTATCACCAGCACGGAAGCCACACTTCAGGATCCGGGTATAACCACCTGGACGGCCTTCAAAACGAGGACCCAGTTCAGCAAATAACTTACCAACAGTATCTTTGTTACGCAGACGGCTAAAAGCCAAGCGACGGTTAGCAACAGAGTCCTGCTTAGCCATAGTGATTAACGGCTCAGCAACACGGCGTAATTCTTTAGCTTTGGGCAAAGTCGTTCTAATGATTTCGTGCTCTACCAAAGACGCTGTCATGTTACGGAACATAGCAGTACGGTGAGAGCTGTTACGATTGAGTTGACGACCACTTTTACGATGACGCATGTACGTATTTCCTAAATTCGCTTTCTTGTTTAGTCACGACGGGCGAGAACGCGGTCGTCATTTTTGAGACTAGCAGGTGGCCATTGTTCAAGGCGCATACCCAAAGATAAACCTTTGGAAGCCAGTACATCTTTAATTTCTGTTAGTGATTTTTTACCCAGGTTTGGTGTTTTCAGAAGATCAACTTCCGTACGCTGGATTAAATCACCAATGTAATATAAGTTTTCTGCTTTCAGGCAGTTAGCCGAACGCACAGTCAATTCTAAATCATCGACTGGCCTCAGTAGAATTGGATCAACTTCGTCTTCATCTTCTGCCTGCTCTGGCTCTTTATCTGCCTCAAGATCAACAAAAGAAGTTAGCTGTTGCTGCAGAATCGTTGCCGAACGACGAATGCACTCTTCAGGGTCAATCGTACCATTAGATTCGATATCAATGATCAATTTATCCAAGTCAGTACGTTGCTCGACACGCGCACTTTCAACCACATAGGCCACACGCGTAACTGGGCTAAAAGTAGCGTCCAGTTGCAAAGTACCAATAGCGTGAGTTTCGCTATCCACATGACGGCTTTCAGCAGACTCATAGCCTCTGCCCTGAGCAACCTTAATTGACATGTTCAACTTACCCTTAGCATTTAGATTTGCGATTAAATGCTCGGGGTTAGCAATCTCAACATCATGGTCCAACTGGATATCACCAGCTACCACTGGACCGGCACCGGACTTGTTCAGGGTCAGTGTTGCTTCATCCTGACCGTGCATTGAAACAGCAACGCCTTTAAGGTTCAGTAGAATATCGATGACATCTTCCTGAACACCTTCAATGGTGCTGTATTCATGCTGAACGCCATCAATGCTGACTTCAACAATCGCTGCACCAGGCATAGAAGAAAGTAGGATGCGACGCAAAGAATTACCCAGCGTGTGACCAAAACCACGTTCAAAAGGCTCTAAAATAACCTTGGCGTGGTTAACACTAACTTCTTCAACCTGAATATGCTTTGGAGTTAAAAACTCTGTAACTGGACGTGACATGTTTAACCCTATCAATAAAAACGGTTACTTAGAATAAAGCTCAACAATCAAACTTTCGTTGATTTCAGCTGGCAGCTCAGTTCGCTCCGGTACAGATGTAAATTGACCCGACATTTTGCCCGCATCAACCTGCACCCATTCTGGCATACCACGCTGAGCAGCAACATCCAGAGCGGACTTGATACGCAGTTGGTTTTTAGCCTTTTCACGAACAGCAACCACATCACCTGCCTTAACTTTGTAAGAAGGGATATTAACTGTTTCACCATTTACGGTGATACTTTTATGCGAAACCAGCTGACGTGATTCAGCGCGAGTCGCACCAAAGCCCATACGATACACAACGTTATCTAGGCGAATCTCCAGCAGTTGCAATAGGTTTTCACCCGTTGCACCACTCAAACGAGCGGCTTCTTTATAGTAGTTACGGAATTGCTTTTCAAGCACGCCATACAAACGACGCACTTTCTGTTTTTCACGCAGCTGTAGACCGTAGTCTGACAGACGGCTTCTTCTTGCGCCGTGAACACCTGGAATAGTGTCTGCTTTACATTTTGAATCAAGAGGGCGTACACCACTCTTTAAAAATAAATCTGTACCTTCACGACGTGAAAGCTTACAGGTTGGACCTAAATACCGAGCCATGTGAGCGTCTCCAGATTACACGCGACGTTTCTTGGGAGGACGACAACCGTTATGTGGAATCGGTGTTACGTCCGTAATGCTGTTGATAGTGAATCCGCATGAGTTTAATGCACGAACGGCTGATTCACGACCAGGACCGGGACCTTTAACGTTCACGTCCAGGTTTTTCAAACCATATTCTGCAGCTGCAGCGTTGCCAGCTCGTTCAGCCGCAACCTGTGCAGCGAAAGGCGTACTCTTACGAGAACCACGGAAACCAGAACCACCTGAGGTAGCCCAGCTTAACGCGTTACCCTGACGATCAGTCAGAGTGATAATGGTGTTGTTAAATGACGCGTGGATGTGCGCCATCCCATCAATAACTGTACGTTTAACCTTTTTAGTCTTACGTGCTGGCTTTGCCATACTTTTCTATCCTGTTAATTCGCTAACCGATAATGCGTAAAAAACGTTACTTACGAATCGGTTTAATTGGACCTTTACGTGTTCTTGCGTTTGTTTTCGTGCGCTGACCATTAACGGGCAAACCGCGGCGATGACGAATACCACGGTAACAACCGAGATCCATCAATCGTTTAATATTCATTGACACTTCACGACGTAAGTCACCTTCAACCGACAGGCTGGTGACTTCACCACGAACTGCATCCAGTTGGGCTTCAGTCAAACTGCCGACTTTATCACTCGGCGCGATACCTACTGCTGCACAGATTTTGCTGGCAGTTGTTCTGCCTACACCATAGATATAAGTGAGTGAAATCACTGCGTGCTTATTATCTGGTATGTTAACGCCTGCTATACGGGCCATTAAGCTAACTCCAATTCTCATATCAGGCGGCTTAAAATATTAAGCGACCAATTTATTTAAAACTATGCGAACCACGAAAGGCGCAAGAGGATACCGTTTGCTTAAAAATAAATCAAGCAAATAAGGGCCTTATGCAATGTTTCGCAGTATCAGGACTTATTAACCCTGACGCTGTTTATGTCTAGGTTCAGACGTGCAAATAACACGGACCGTTCCTTTACGTTTGACAATTTTACAGTTACGACATATTTTTTTTACAGATGCACGTACTTTCATCTCAATCTCCAAAAATTATTAGCGCAACAGACCGCTGCCGCCATTTCCGCCCTTCATGTTGGACTTTTTAACCAGCGACTCGTATTGATGTGACGTCAAGTGCGATTGAACTTGAGATATAAAGTCCATTGTCACAACAACCACAATCAAAATTGAGGTCCCACCAAAATAAAACGGCACGTTGGCAGCACTAATCAATAACAACGGTAGCAAAGATACAATGGTAATGTACAAGCCACCGAACATAGTCAACCGGGTCATTACGCCATCAATAAACTTGGCAGAATGCTCCCCAGGACGGATACCCGGAATAAAAGCACCGGATTTTTTTAAGTTATCTGCCACTTCACGCGGGTTAAACATTAACGCCGTGTAGAAATAGCAAAAGAAAATAATCAATGCTGCAAATAAAATGATATATAACGGCTGACCAGGCGAGATAAGCAGTGCGGCTTCTTGCAACCACGTCATGCCTTCACCTTCCCCAAACCACTGACCAATAGATGCAGGAAATAGCAGTAAACTAGAAGCAAAAATAGGTGGTATCACACCCGCCATATTCACCTTTAACGGTAAATGGCTGGTCTGTGCAGCAAACATCTTCTTACCTTGCTGACGTTGCGCATAATTAATTGTAATACGACGCTGGCCACGCTCAACAAAGACAACGAAGGCAACCGTTACCACTGCCAGCAAAGCAACGGCAAGCAGCAGCACAATATTAATATCACCTTGACGCGCCGATTCAAAAGACTGACCGATCGCACCAGGCAAGCCGGCAACAATACTGGCAAAAATCAATAGCGAAATACCATTACCAATACCACGCTCAGTAATCTGCTCACCCAGCCACATCAAAAATACAGCACCGGCAACAAAAGATGATACTGCGACAACGTAAAAACTTATGTTGTCACCGAAGGTAATACCTTGACTAGCCAAACCAACCGCCAAACCAACCGCCTGAACTGTTGCCAAAGCAACCGTTGCATAGCGCGTATACTGACTAATTTTACGTCGACCCGCCTCACCCTCTTTTTTCAGCTGTTCCAACTGTGGAACCACGGCCGTCATCAACTGCATAATAATGGACGCTGAAATATAAGGCATAATGCCCAGCGCAAAAATACTCATGCGCTCCAAAGCACCGCCTGAGAACATATTAAACAGGCTTAAAATAGTACCCTGATTTTGCTCAAACAATTGCGCCAACCGATCTGGGTTAATACCCGGAACAGGAATGTGAGCACCGATACGATAAACAACAATCGCCAGTAACACGAAGCGTAAACGACGCCACAGTTCTGACAATCCTGCTTGCGCACCCGTTGCAGCAGTACCTTGCTTTGCCATCTAGTCCTCGACTTTCCCGCCAGCAGCTTCAATCGCTGCTTGAGCACCTTTAGTTACCTTAATACCCTTAAGGGTAACGGCTTTAGTAATTTCACCAGAAAGCATTACCTTAACTGTCTTAATGCTGTCGGTAACAATATTGGCATCTTGTAACGCTGCCAGATCGATAACGTCGGCGTTAACAGTCGATAGCTCACTAAGGCGAACTTCAGCAGCAAAACGCGAGCTGCGCGAAGTAAAACCAAACTTTGGCAAACGACGCTGTAATGGCTGTTGTCCGCCTTCAAAACCTGGCTTAACACCACCACCTGAACGTGATTTTTGACCTTTATGGCCGCGCCCACAGGTTTTGCCCAGGCCACTACCAATACCACGACCAACACGCTTAGCAGATGGTTTAGAACCCTCCGCAGGGCTAAGAGTATTTAAACGCATGTTATTCTCCTACCACACTAACCATGTAGCTAACTTTATTGATCATGCCGCGAACAGCAGGCGTATCTTCTAACTCAACCACTTGACGAATCCGACTTAAACCTAAGCCGCGAACAGTCTCTCTATGCTTAGGAAGACGACCGATCGTACTGCGTGTCAGAGTAACTTTAATTCGTTTATTATCTGCCATGACCGCTTATCCCGTAATCTCTTCTACAGTTTTACCGCGTTTTGCTGCGATATCTTCTGGAGATTTCATTTGCTTCAAGCCGTTGAATGTTGCACGGACCACGTTTACTGGCGTGGTTGAACCGTAGCACTTGGCCAAAACGTTCTGCACACCCGCCAATTCGAGCACCGCACGCATCGCACCACCAGCAATAATACCGGTACCTTCAGATGCAGGCTGCATGTAAACTTTTGACGCCCCGTGACTTGCCTTGATTGGGTACTGCAACGTGTTGCCGTCAAGATCTACAGAGATCATGTTACGACGGGCTGACTCCATTGCTTTTTGGATAGCAACAGGCACTTCACGCGCTTTGCCTCTACCAAAACCAACTCGACCTTTACCATCACCAACCACTGTCAGGGCTGTGAAACCAAAGATGCGACCACCTTTAACTACTTTTGCTACACGGTTTACCTGAACCAGTTTTTCCTGCAGGTCACCCTTTGCTTGATCATTATTCGCCATGATAACCCCTTAGAATTCCAGTCCGCCTTCGCGAGCCGCTTCAGCCAGTGCCTTAACACGACCGTGATATTTGTAACCAGAACGGTCAAACGCCACTCGAGCAATGCCCGCAGCCTTCGCTCGCTCAGCAATCAACGCACCAATTTTAGCCGCTGCATCCGTGTTGCCAGTAGCGCCTTCACGCTGATCTTTCTCGACGGTTGATGCACTTGCCAAAACCTGACCACCACAAGGAGCAATGATCTGAGCATAAATATGACGCGGTGTGCGATTAACCGTTAAACGGTTTTCACCCAACTCACGAATTTTGTGACGCGCCTTAAGGCCGCGACGTACACGTGTTAGTTTCTTTTCGCTCATGCTGCTACCTATTTCTTCTTGGCTTCTTTACGACGCACATACTCATCAGCATAACGAACACCCTTGCCTTTATAAGGCTCTGGCGGACGAAACGCGCGAATTTCTGCAGCGACCTGACCAATCTTTTGTTTATCAATTCCGCGTAGGATAATTTCAGTTACAGAGGGAGTTTCCGCAGAAATACCTTCTGGCAACTGGTAATCAACTGGGTGAGAAAAACCCAGCGCCAGATTAACCACACTACCGCTTACCTTGGCACGATAACCAACACCCTGCAGCTCAAGCTTCTTTTCAAAACCTGTGCTAACACCCAATACCATGTTGTTAACCAACGCACGAATGGTGCCGGACATGGCGCGTGCAGCTTTGCTTCCTTCAAGCGAGGCAAAACGCAAAGCACCTTCTTCTTGTTTGACTTCTACGGCTGGATGCACGTCCAAGCTCAGCGACCCTTTACTTCCTTTAATAGAAAGTGTTTGGCCACTTTGCGTAACTTCTACGCCGGACGGCAGTTTAACCGGATTATTAGCAACCCTAGACATAGCCTTTTCCTAGAAAACCGTACAAATAATTTCACCACCAATGCCTGCTGCTTCAGCGGCCTTGCCAGTCATGACACCTTGCGAAGTAGAAACGATAGAAACACCTAACCCGTTTCTTACTTTTGGCAAATCACCTTTGCCCTTATAGACACGCTGACTTGGTCGGCTAGCACGTTGAATTTCTTCAATCACGGGCTTACCTTCAAAGTACTTAAGCTCAATGCTCAGCGTTGGCTTAGCGGTATCACTATCAACATTAAAACCAGTGATAAAGCCTTCGCTCTCGAGCACCTTAGCAACTGAAACCTTCATCTTTGATGAAGGCATGCTAACGGAGGTCTTAGCCGCCATTTGTCCGTTACGAACACGGGTAATCATGTCCGACATTGTATCTTGCATGCTCATATGAAGCGCGCTCCTAAATTAAATCTTGATTACCAGCTGGACTTTTTAAGGCCCGCGATGTCACCACGCATTGCAGCTTCACGCAGTTTGTTACGTCCCAAACGGAATTTTCGATAAACACCGTGAGGGCGACCCGTTATCTGACAACGGTTACGCAGACGAACTGGGTTAGCATTACGAGGAAGCTTCTGAAGCGCGACTTGGGCATCCCAACGCTCTTCTTCACTCAACTCAGTGTTTTTGATAATCGCTTTAAGAGCGGCACGCTTTTCAGCGAACTTAGCGACTGTGCGCTCGCGCTTTTTCTCACGCTGGACCATGGAGACCTTAGCCATACTATTCAGATCCTATTGCTTAAAGGGGAAGTTCAACGCTTTTAACAGCGCATGTCCTTCCTCATTGGTATTAGCCGTGGTAGTGATCGTAATATCCAGGCCACGAATCTTATCAATTTTATCGTAATCGATCTCTGGGAAGATGATCTGCTCACGAACGCCCATGCTGTAGTTACCACGACCGTCGAAAGATTTACCATTCAGACCACGGAAATCACGCACACGCGGGATTGAGATGTCAATTAGGCGATCTAGGAATTCCCACATGCGCTCATTACGCAGTGTTACCTTGCAACCGATTGGGTAACCTTCACGCACTTTAAAGCCGGCAATGGACTTACGCGCATGCGTTACAATAACTTTCTGACCACTGATTTTTTCCATATCGGAAACAGCAGCTTCAAGTACTTTTTTATCGCCAATCGCTTCGCTCACACCCATATTCAAAGTGACTTTAGTCACCCTAGGTATTTGCATCGCACTTTTGTAACCAAACTGTTTTTTCAGCTCAGCCGCAACTTCTTTTGCGTATAATTCTTTTAATCTAGACATTTTGCTATCCAGTTACCTTTAAGCGTCGATCAATTCTTGATTCGACTTAAAAATTCGGGCTTTGGTACCGTCTTCCAGAACCTTCAAGCCCACACGATCTGCCTTGCTTGTTGCAGAATTGAAGATGGCTACATTTGAAACATGTATTGCCGCTTCTTTTTCTACAATACCACCAGCAATACCACGCTGTGGATTTGGCTTAGTGTGGCGCTTAACCATGTTAATACCAGCAATAATTAGCTTGTCGTTTTCCAGCACACGGGTGATTTTCCCACGCTTGCCTTTATCGCGACCAGCAATTATAACCACTTCATCATCTCGTCTTAATTTACGCATCTTCGGCCTCTCAATAATCTCGTATGATCAGAGCACTTCAGGTGCTAATGAAACGATTTTCATAAACTTGTCATTACGCAACTCGCGCGTAACTGGCCCAAAGATACGTGTACCTAATGGGGCCTGGGTTGCGTTCAGTAGTACCGCAGCATTGTCGTCAAAGCGGATAATAGAACCATCAGCACGACGCACGCCTTTCTTGGTACGAACAACAACCGCATCCAAAACCTGACCTTTTTTAACACGGCCACGTGGAATGGCTTCCTTAACAGTCACCTTTATGATGTCGCCAACGCGCGCATAACGGCGATGTGAGCCACCTAGAACTTTAATGCACATGACACGGCGAGCACCGCTGTTATCCGCCACGTCTAGCATTGATTCTGTTTGAATCATTGGTCACTCCAACCTTTGTGTATCAAACCAGCCGCTAATTCGACTGGATGTTATTTTATCTAAATTTCTACCGCACGATCGTCAACGCTTTCCAAAGCCCAGGTTTTGGTCTTTGAAACAGGACGAGTCTCTTTAATAGTAACGGTATCGCCAATGCGACATTCGTTAGCTTCATCATGAGCATGCATTTTAGTAGAACGTTTAACGAACTTGCCGTAAACAGGGTGTTTAATTTTGCGCTCTACCAGCACAACAATGGACTTATCCATTTTGTTGCTAACAACTTTACCACTAACGGTGCGCGTATTAGTTTGTTCAGACATCTTATGCTCCCGCCTTCTCTGTTAGCACAGACTTCAAACGCGCAATATCTCTGCGCACAGCCTTTAACAAATGAGGCTGACCTAGTTGGCCAGTGGAATTTTGCATGCGCAGGTTAAATTGCTCACGCAGAAGTTCAAGTAATTGTTTGTTTAAATCCTCAGCGGATTTTTCACGTAGTTCAGTCGCTTTCATTACATTACCGTCCGCTTAACGAAGGTTGTTTCAATTGGCAATTTAGCTGCCGCTAAGGCGAAAGCTTCACGCGCCAACTCTTCTGAAACACCGTCCATTTCATAAAGAACACGTCCCGGCTGAATCTGGCAGACCCAATATTCAACACTACCCTTACCTTTACCCTGACGTACTTCAAGGGGCTTTTTGGTAATTGGCTTGTCTGGGAAAATACGAATCCAGATTTTGCCGCCACGTTTAATGTGACGAGTCATAGCACGACGTGCTGCTTCGATTTGACGCGCAGTGATGCGACCACGACCAGAAGCTTTCAGGCCGAAATCTCCAAAGCTCACTGAGCTCCCGCGTAATGCCAGACCACGGTTGCGGCCTTTCATCATCTTACGGAATTTTGTACGTTTTGGTTGTAGCATGGATTAAATTCCTTACCCTTAACGAGCGTTTCGGCCTTTTCCGCCCTGATTAGCTTTAGCTTTATCAGCTTTACGCTCAGCTCTTACTTGTTCAATACCACCAAGAACTTCACCCTTGAAGACCCAAACCTTAACACCGATGATGCCGTATGTTGTTGCAGCCTCACTGGTTGAGTAATCAATGTCGGCGCGCAGAGTATGCAAAGGCACACGACCTTCGCGATACCATTCTGAACGTGCGATTTCAGCACCACCCAGACGGCCACCCACTTGAATCTTGATACCTTCAGCACCTTGACGCATGGCGTTTTGAACAGCACGCTTCATGGCACGACGAAACATAACGCGTCGCTCAAGCTGACTGGAAACACTATCGGCGATCAGTTTTGCATCCAGATCAGGCTTACGAATTTCTTCGATATTGATCTGAACCGGCACACCCATCATGCCACTGACGTCTTTTCTCAGGCGATCAACATCTTCACCTTTTTTGCCGATAACAATACCGGGACGCGCAGTGTAAATAGTGACACGTGCATTTTGAGCTGGACGTTCAATCAACACTTTGCTGACCGATGCATGACTCAATTTATCTTCTACGTATGCACGTACTTCAAGATCGTTAAGCAGATTTTCTGCATACTGACCACGGTTCGCATACCAGATAGAATTGTGATCTTTAACAATACCTAAACGTATACCTGTTGGATGTACTTTCTGACCCATCTGAATCTAGACTCCCGATGTTTGCTTATCTGTCAGCAACTTTCACAGTAATATGACATGACCTTTTAAGAATACGGTCAGCTCGGCCTTTGGCACGAGGCTTAACACGTTTCATGGTCGTTGCTTCATCAACAAAAACTGTTGATACCTTTAAATCGTCAATATCAGCACCTTCATTGTGCTCAGCATTAGCAACCGCAGAATCAAGAATCTTCTTGACCAATTCTGCCGCTTTTTTATTGCTGAAATGAAGAACCTCAAGCGCTTCACCAACAGCCTTCCCACGAATCTGGTCAGCCACTAGGCGAACCTTCTGCGCAGAAATCTGAGCACCTTTTAATCTGGACATTGTTTCCATCTTAATAACCCTTATAAACCTTACGACTAGCGGCTTTTGGCTTTCTTGTCAGCCACATGCCCACGATAGGTACGAGTGACAGCAAATTCGCCAAGTTTATGACCAACCATGTCTTCACTAATAAATACCGGCACGTGTTGACGACCGTTATGTACCGCAATAGTCAAACCGACAAAGCTTGGAAATACTGTTGAACGGCGAGACCAAGTTTTAATCGGTCGTCTGTCGTTTTTTTCCTGAGCCTCTTCCGCTTTCTTCATCAGATGAAGATCGATAAACGGGCCTTTTTTCAATGAACGTGGCACTATCGCTACCCTCTTATTCTGTTACCGTGCAGATCGCTTACGAACGATCAATTTATCTGTACGCTTATTAGTACGCGTTTTGTAACCCTTAGTTGGAACACCCCAAGGTGTAACAGGGTGACGACCACCAGAAGTTTTACCTTCACCACCACCATGTGGGTGATCCACTGGGTTCATCGCAACACCACGTACGGTTGGACGTACACCGCGCCATCTACTAGCGCCCGCCTTACCCAGACGACGCAAGCTATGCTCGCCATTACTCACTTCACCAATCGTGGCGCGACATTCAGTCAAAATCTTACGCATTTCGCCGGAACGTAGGCGCAATGTGCAAGAATTACCTTCACGGGCAACGATTTGAGCAGAAGTACCAGCACTACGTGCAATTTGAGCACCTTTGCCAGGCTTCATTTCAATGCAATGAACAGTTGTACCCACCGGGATATTCTTTAGCTGCAGCGTGTTGCCGTTTTTAATTGGCGCGTCAGCACCGGTAGCAACCGCATCACCCGCTTCAACACCCTTAGGAGCGATAATGTAGCGACGCTCGCCGTCAGCATACAAAACTAACGCGATGTTAGCAGAGCGGTTTGGATCATACTCTAGACGCTCAATTTTTGCAGGAATACCGTCTTTATCAGCACGACGAAAGTCGATTACGCGGTAATGCTGCTTGTGACCACCACCGATATGACGGGTAGTGATACGTCCTCTGTTGTTACGACCACCACTTTTTGACTGTGGCTCCAGCAGCGGCGCATGAGGCTTACCTTTGTGAAGATCGCTATGAACAACCTTAACAACGTGACGGCGCCCTGGCGAGGTCGGTTTACATTTTACAATTGCCATGTCTTACCCCTTATTCCCCGACCACGAAGTCGATGTCTTGACCTTCTTCAAGCGTTACGTAAGCTTTATGAATGTCACTACGTTTGCCCATGCCATTCTTGCTACGTTTAGTCTTGCCTTTGATATTAACTGTCTGAACGCCAGCAACTTTAACGTCGAACAATTGCTCAACAGCTGCTTTGATTTCAGGCTTGGTCGCATCACTTGAAACTTTAAAAACAATCTGGTTGTTCAGCTCTGCAGCTGCCGTTGCTTTTTCAGAAACCAGAGGACCCAGCAGTACTTTATAAATGCGTTCCTGGTTCATCCTAATATCTCCTCAAACTTCTTAAGCGCAGATACAGTGATGACCACTTTGTCATGACCCACCAAACTAACAGGGTCCGCCGAGGCTACATCACGCACATCGGCATGAGGCACGTTACGAGCCGCCAGATAAAGGTTTTCATTCACCTCTTCTGAAATGGCCAGCACACTACCAGACAGACCAAAGCCGCTCATTTTTTCAACAAAGGCTTTTGTTTTTGGCTGATCCAGCTCTAGGCTATCAACAACAATCATACGTTCCTGACGCACTAACTCAGACAAAATCGAGCGCATTGCACCACGGTACATTTTTCTATTAACTTTTTGAGAGTGATCCTGAGGCTTCGCCGCAAACGTCACACCACCGCTACGCCAAATTGGGCTGCGAATAGTACCAGCACGAGCACGGCCCGTACCTTTTTGACGCCATGGCTTAACACCACCACCACTTACTTCAGAACGAGTTTTCTGTGCACGAGTACCTTGACGAGCGCCGGCCAAATAAGCCGTTACAACTTGATGCACAAGCGCTTCGTTATACTCTCTGCCAAAGGTTTCTGCAGATACTTCAACTGCTGAATCACCTGCACCCACGATAGCTAAATTCATCATCTAATTCCTCTTAGCCGCGCGCTTTAACTGAAGGGCGTACTAATACATCGCCACCAGGAGCGCCTGGTACGGCGCCCTTAACCAGGATTAAGTTGCGCTCAGCATCAACACGCACAACTTCTAAACTCTGCACAGTGACTTGAGCTGCACCCATGTGACCCGCCATCTTCTTACCCTTGAACACTCGCCCAGGGGTTTGACACTGGCCGATGGAGCCCGGCGCACGGTGAGAGATAGAGTTACCGTGTGTCGCATCCTGCATCGCAAAATTCCAACGCTTAACGCCACCAGCAAAACCTTTACCTTTCGACTGACCAGTAACATCAACTTTCTGACCTGCTTCGAAACGCTCAACTGTTAGCTCGTCACCAACGCTAACGCCTTCTAATTCAGATTCTTCAATGCGAGACTCATTCAACGCGCTGCCAGCTTTAACATTGGCTTTGGCGTAATGACCGACCAGGGGTTTAGATAAGTGTGAAGACTTGCGCTCACCGGAGGCAAGCTGAAGTGCAGAGTAGCCATCGCTAGCCACTGTCTTGATTTGCGCCACGCGGTTAGGGATAACCTCAATGACCGTAACAGGTATAGAAGCGCCCTCATCTGTAAAGATGCGGGTCATGCCGCTTTTCCGTCCGACTAAACCAATAGTCATAATAACCTCGATACCAGCGTGTACGGGACTTTAACCCTCTACGGTCGTACTTTTCAGCACGTTCCACTGATTGCTTTAAAATTGTTTTTTGCCGCGCGACCTAGTGACAGCCAGCCCGACACACTAACCCAGGCGTTAACCTAAGCTAATTTGTACATCAACGCCCGCGGCCAGATCTAGCTTCATCAAAGCATCAACTGTTTTTTCAGTTGGCTCCACAATATCCAGCACGCGCTTGTGTGTACGAATTTCGTATTGGTCACGCGCATCTTTATTAACGTGCGGCGAAATCAATACGGTAAATTTTTCTTTTCCAGTCGGCAACGGGATAGGACCGCGAACTTGCGCCCCAGTACGTTTCGCCGTATCGACAATTTCCTGTGTTGACGCATCAATTAAACGATGATCAAAGGCCTTCAGTCGAATTCTAATTTTCTGGCTTTGCATCTAACAAAACTCCGCAAAAAAATAAACTAACATCAATAATTCTTAATGGTCGTGCCAAAAAGGAAGCGAATTGTAGGCACCCGGCACCAGCGTGTCAAGCACCTATCTGCATTTGAAACAAAATAATAAAGAGGCTCGCAAATAAGCCTCCCTATTCAATCCATCAAATACCATATTACTCGACGATTTTAGCGACAACACCAGCGCCAACTGTGCGACCGCCTTCGCGGATTGCAAAGCGCAGACCGTCATCCATCGCAATAGGAGCGATCAGAGTTACAACCATTTGCACGTTATCACCCGGCATTACCATCTCAACGCCTTCTGGAAGCTCGCAAGCACCCGTTACGTCA
>Ga0233427_10001559_pt1 | contig 24175 bp, 20 predicted proteins | sample SI_118_April2016_5_FD_179885 | JGI IMG/M metagenome (GOLD analysis project Ga0233427, IMG submission 179885) | Seawater microbial communities from Saanich Inlet, British Columbia, Canada - SI_118_April2016_100_MG | ecosystem: Environmental > Aquatic > Marine > Inlet | place: Canada: British...
CACCGGAGGATTACCATGAGGGCTTGCGTTCTGCAGCAGAAAGTTTGGGCATTGCCGAATATGAGGTGGTTAAACTGAAAGTGAATGCGGGAGATGCGGTGTTTCATCATGGCGGGACATGGCATGGATCCGGGAGTAATCGTACCGAAAACCCGCGGCGCTCTGTAGTTGCACATTGTATGAACAGTGAGAGTCGTCATCATCCTGAAAATCTAAGCCCGATTTACAGCCGTTACAAGAAGCAGAACTGTCTGGAACTGGATGAAAGTTTCTTTCCCGTACTCTGGCACAAGAATGGACACCGCACCGCTTTTTTAGACCGTGATTGATGTAGTCGTAAAAGCCTGAAATACGACCCGAGTTAAAAGCCTCTGAAATTGTCCTTTTTCAGCTTGCTGACTAAGGTGCGGGGTAATATCTACTATTGTAGAAATATTAATGATATTAGTGTAATCGCTTATTTAAAATTTATTGTTTCGTAAGCAATGTTGCAGTATTAGGACTTTTTACAGGTTGATCATTTTAATATAAAAAAATGTTCATGTGTCAGCTAAATAACTGGAGCTGAATGTTTTTGTCGAACTTCCAAAAAATCGCATGACTCTATATTAATTTTTGGGTTTATTTTTTCAGGAGTGTTGTAAAGAGTCGTTCTTTGCCTGGGGATTCGCCCTATATTTCGGATAGTTTGTTCCATGAGTTGCGGAGACATTTCCTGTCCGTGGACCGCACCGGCAGCTCGGGTGATGCTTTCGTTCATCAACGTTCCACCTAAATCGTTGGCACCTGAATCGAGACAGACCCTCACGCCTTCAGGACCCATTTTTACCCACGAAGTTTGGATATTGCTGAAGTGTGGATGTAAAACTAGACGGGCCACCGCATGAACTAAAACCGCTTCCCGGAATGTTGGTCCTTTGCGGGCTTTGCCTTTGAGATAAAGCGGTGCTTCCATGTGCACAAATGGCAAAGGCACAAATTCAGTAAACCCGCCGCTTTGTCTTTGGAGTTCCAGTAAACGCAAAAAATGACGCGCGACATGCTTGGGGGTTTCGACGTGACCATACATCAGGGTCGCTGAGGTACGGATGCCAATTTTGTGTGCATCACGTATCACCGAAAACCATTGCTCAGTGGTCAGTTTGTCTGGACAAATAATAGCCCGCACCTCGTCATCCAAAACTTCGGCAGCCGTGCCGGGCAAGCTGTCGAGTCCGGCAGCACGCAAACGCCGTAAAAATTCCGCAACCTTCATGCCAAGTGTCTGCGCACCCTGCCATACTTCCAGTGGAGAAAAGGCGTGGATATGCATATCCGGGACGGCAGACTTGATCGCTGCACAGATGTCGAGGTAAGTTTGTCCCGTGTAAGCCGGATGAATTCCACCTTGTAAGCAAACTTCTGTCGCACCAAGTTCCCACGCTTCTTCTGTACGCCGCACTATTTCGTCCAATTTTAAATCGTACGGTTTCCCTCGTAAATTTTCTGACATTTTTCCTTTTGAAAATGCGCAAAATCCACAGCGAAAAGTACAGATGTTAGTGTAATTTATGTTGCGGTTGACCGCATAAGTGATGATTTCTCCATTGACTTGCTTCCGCAGATCATTTGCCGCAGAACAAACAGCTAAAAAATCATCTCCCCGAGAACACAGAAGTTGTTCAATTTCAGTTTCAGACCACTCAGTATTCTTTTCGGGTTTCTGCAGAAGTTTTTCAAGTGCCTGAGTCGGCCGGAAATTTTTAAACTTAGACGAATTAAACGTCATTTCAGGAGGCCGTGTTTCTTGACCGGGAGACCATGAGTCGTTACGAGAAAACCCTTCGCTGTCTCTCAAACGTAGAACTTGCGGGAGCAACGAATTTTCCAGCCAAATTTCACCATTGACGGCATAATCCGGATAAACCGCCAGCCGCTCCGTGAGCAATTTTCTTCCACCGCAACTTCCTGTACACTCGGCAGTAATCCGCGCTAACTCCCTCAATTCCGGCCATGGTGCTTCCGGATTAACATGATCCGGAGTTACCGGCGAAATTCCGCCCCAATCATTTATTCCAGCGTCAATCAGTGCTTTCAAAGCGTACTGGTTGTTCTGCTTTCCGGCACTCAAATTAGGAGGAGCCTGCAGATTCATTTCCGGCCCGAAAATAATCCGCGCTACTGCAATCGTCCAAACTAATTCATCAAGATTTGGCTCATCTGCATTCTCCATTTTTGTTCCGGATTTAGCTCGAAAATTCTGGATGATTATTTCTTGAAGGTGTCCGTATTGTTCATGTAATTTTCGCAACTCCAGTAGAGCTTCAATCCTCTCCAAACGAGTTTCTCCAATACCAATCAGGATCCCTGAAGTGAAAGGAATTTTCTCAACTCCGGCCAACCGAATGGTCTCTAAGCGTACTTCCGGAAGTTTGTCCGGTGAACCAAAATGCGGACCGTTTTTGCCACAAAGCCGTTGAGCTGAGCTTTCGAGCATCAAGCCTTGTGAAACAGATAATTTGCGTAATTTCCGCAGTTCTTCTGCGTTCATCACTCCGGCGTTGATGTGCGGCAAAAGACTGCTTTCGGATACAACCAACGCTGAAATTTCGGCCAAGTATGAAAGTGTGGTTTCATGTCCCAAACTCGCTAATTCCTCACGTGCTGCTACGTAACGCAACTCCGGTTTGTCACCTAAAGTAAACAACGCTTCTTTGCATCCGGCGGCTTCCCCCTGTTTGACGAGTTGCATAACTTCGTCCGGTGTCATAAAATTTCGTACACCGCCCAAGACGTTCCTCTGTTTTTTTGGCGCCTCTGCAAAAGTGCAGTAGTGACAAAAATCGCGGCAAAGTTTGGTCAGTGGAATAAAAATTTTACGGGAAAAGGAAATGAGATTGCTGTGCCCTTCATCTCTGATTATGGCCGCGGGTTGACTTAGCATTTGCGTTTCCGTAATATCAGCAAGCGCTAGTGATTCCGCGTCGCTGGGTCGGCGATCCAGAAAATCTTGCAAACCGGAATGTCCGTTGCGGTGAGTTTTATTCATGTTTTTTCAGCCTTTGCATGATATTATTTGTCCGTAAATATTTCTGCACCTTTGACCGCACGGGTTGTCGGCAAAGCTCCTGCAAATCTTCCGGAGTGTCAATGTCCAAACCGATTCCGGGAAGTTTGGGTGTATTCAATGTAAGACCTAGTTTACGTGCATTATCCAGGTGTGGGAAGTAACTGTTTGTGCCAAACCGTAGCGAAGCAGCAGTCGGTGGAGAGAGAGCAATACAGTTTGATCCTTGCTCGTCTCGTGCCGCGACAATTGTCATTACCGGAGCCACGGAGATTGCGTTTCCATGCACTTCAAGGACTGTCTGAATCTCCTCTACAGTTACAAGAGGAACATCCCCCGGAAGCATCAACATGCCTTCGATTCCATCAGCAGATAAAGTTTTTGCCGCCAACTCAACCGCAGCGGTTTGACCTTTATCCTCGCCCGTGGACAAGATGGACGCACCATTTCGTCTAGCAATTTCACTCGCTACTGGACAGACCGTTGCCACTACTACCCGTTCCAATTCCGGAACGGCCATCAGCGTTTGCAAAACATCCTCAAACATCGCCACAAATAATTCCCGCCGTTCTGTCGGATTTAGAATTGAGTCCAGTCGATGCTTTGCTTCATTCACATTTTTGATAGGAATAATAGCCCACATAGAAAATTTGCTATAAGCTCAAGTTTCGTTTTGCACAGCGCTCAGAAAAATCCAAGACTGATCGTGCAAGCTCTGTTTTAACGTTGAGGTCGGTCATCAGGGTGTTTGCTAATTCAACGCTGATTCCCATTTTGTTGATTTGCGAAACTAATGCAGAGTCTTGAATGTCAAGGATAAATCCGTCTATGAAATCACGATAGTGATTTGCGACAGCAGTTGCGCAAACGGGATATCCTAGTTGATCAAATATTTTCGCAGTTGGACCTTTGACTGCATCTCCGTCAATGATTGGGGAAACCGCAATCACTGGTGCGTGACAGTTCCTCAATGCCTCCCGAACAGCCGGAAAAGCCAGAATAGGGTCTATGCTCAGGAAGGGGTTTGACGGGCAAATTACCACTGCCTGCAACAATGGATTCCGCAGTGTTTCTAATAATTCCGGGTTCGGTTCTGCTTCGTCTGCACCTTGAAAACGGAATCCTGTGACAGTGGGTTTGCAGCCTTCTCTTACAAAATAATCTTGGAAAGCCAAGTCGCCTTCAGGAGTTTTGACTATCGTAGGCACAGGATCGTTGCTAACCGGAATAATGCTCGACTCAATTCCGAATCTTCGACAAAAATCAACAGTAATTGCCGAGAGGGATTCACCTTCACGGAGTCTGCGAGTACGCTCCAGATGTGTCGCTAAATCTGTGTCTCCCAACTGGAACCATGTGTCTCCGCCTAGTTTTTCCAAGGCTTGCATAAATACCCATGATTCATCTGCTAAGCCCCAACCTTTTTCAGAGTCTGCCTTTCCAGAAAGCGTGTACATCAGTGTATCTAAATCCGGAGAAATTTGCAGACCATAATGTTCAAAATCGTCACCGATATTTCCGACGATCATCAATTTTTCTGATCGCATGACGTGAGTCAAACCCAATGCGAGTTTGGCCCCTCCGATGCCTCCGGAAAGTGCGAGGATGGAGCTTGATTTTGTGGAAGATTTCATCGAAACAAATCCTTTTCCTTTGGTCGAATCAGGCCGGAAGCTCCGATTGCGGCTGATGCATTAAACGGAGCCGTGGGAAAAGAGTAACCCCTGATGAGTACTACAGGTAGCCCCTCACCTGCTTGACCTTGCAGGAGTGAAGCAGCAGATGACAATTCGTCTGTGATCGCTTCCTCACTCGACCTCAAGGGCTTGCCAAAAAGATCGGGTTGCCCTCGCAAATCTAAAATCGAAGGTAATCCTGAAACTCCAATAGCAGTTCCTATTGTGCCATTGCGCCAGGCTCGTCCGATACTATCGTTGATGATAACGGCTACATTCACTTTGGTTTTTTTCTCTAATTGTTTGCGGATATTTAATGCCGACAGATCAGGATCAAGTGGCAAAAGTAGAACTTGTTCCGAGTCGTTTTCAGTCTCAACATTTGAGTGGTCAATTCCCGCATTGGCCAGCACCACACCGTGATGGTTTTCCACCACAATGACTCCGTTACTTTGGCGGACTATTTCACTAGATTCTGTCAAAATCAGTTCCACCAAACGCGGGTCTTTTTCTGTGAACGTTGCTAATTCAAGCGCTCGTTCCGAAGGTTTAACATTCGCAAGGCGAACATAACGCCCTTCTGCTTTAGAAACTATTTTCTGCGCGATCACGAGGATATCACCGTCCGCTAAACTTAATTTCGTTTGTTTTAAACTTCGGAGTATGAGCGAAATAAGACAGTCTCCGGGATGTACCAGAGGAATCCCGGATAATGCTGTCAGCGATAAGGAAAGCGGTGGTTGGCTGTCAGAGACATTCATTTGCTAATGTCCAACGATACGTATGCCTGAACCGTCAATTTGATAACGTTTGTTGAGAAAAATAAGAACCGGCGTGAGAGATTCACTGACTACCGAATTGTCGATTGGCCCTGCATGCCAGCCTTTAAGTCCTGCGGCTTCAACAAGAGAGATGACACAAGTACGAGCATCCACGTTATTTCCGCAAACCAGCACCTCTCCCTCGATTTGTTGATCTTCTGCCAGATGTGCGGCGGAGATTGTTTGAAAAGCCGAAACCACACGTACATTTTTTCCTAGTTTCTCTTGCGTTTGCTTGGCAACAGATCCTCCTTCTGGAAGCTGTACCCGACTCACCTTCGGAGGTACAAGCGGGACAGTAGTGTCTACCACAATCTTAGCTTGAACCGCTACAGAAATTTCCTCGACAATCGCCATGTGGTTAGAGAATGGTACTGTTAACACAATTATTTCCGCAGTATTTGCGGCTTCATAATTGCTCAATCCGCGGGCTGTTTTGAGACCCATAAGTTTGTTCAGCCTGTCGGCAGCTATACCAGCTTTTTCCGCATTTCGTGAGCCGATAATAATATTGTATCCAGCTTGTCCCCAACGCAATGCCAGTGCGGAACCCAAACCCCCGCTTCCTCCAATGACGGCGATAGTTTGTTTTTTTTCTGACATTAATGGTCCTTTCAACTATTTTAAGAGATAGAATTCTGCAACGGTTCTTGATTAAAAAAAGTTCTGTACCAAATCCTCGTCACCACTTGTGCAGCGACTTCAACTGAAATGGGATTTTGATTCAAATCTTCCTGCGCAAACCAAGTGTAAGCACTCTGTTCCACCAGCGAGGCCATCGACTCGACAACCAAACGCGCAGGTATACCATCCACCGTTTCAATTCCATGTGAAGTTTTTAGGGCATAAACGAAACGGTCTATATGTCTTGTCCGCATTTTCCACCAAACATCACGAAATCGATCATCAACCGTGCCTGCTTCAATGAGAGCTCTCAGGACGTCACGGTTCTCGTGATAGTGTGCCAGGTAACCTCGATTTGCAGCCAATAGCGCATGATATGGATCCAAGGCAAAATCAAGCTCAGGCGCACGACTGGCTTGATACATATTCTCGTGAATGTCACCGATCAAGTTGACAAATAGATCGTCTTTGTTCTGAAAGTATCGATACAGTGCACCCATTGAAACTCCGGACTCTTCAGCTACATCAGACATTCTCAGTGTGACATAACCTGTCCGCGCAAAAACTTTGCGTGAAGAGTTGAGGATGTTACGGCGGGTGCGTTTCCCCTTTGTGGTTTGAGGAGAAAATGAGGAATGCTCCTCTCTTTTAAGTGCTTCCAATGTTTTCTTCGAATAATGCGTAAACATGTATTTTTTCAAACTTGATTCAAATCATAGTAAAAAAAACGACATCATGCAATAAAAAAAGTGACATCACTCTTGATTTTTATTTGTTTCCTTGTATTATATGGTTTCACGATGCTCATATAATTTTACTGGTAAGACAATAATGATGATCCTGTAAAAAGACCTAGAATCATGTCACTGCTTACAAAGCGATAAATATTATCTATGCTATAATTCTAATATCATAAAGTATTCTCTCTTTGGTCAAAATGAAAAATAATGTGTTTTAGAGTTTTACGAGTGCAGAAATAATGACAGTTAATAACAACCAGAAGCGGAATAATCACCCAGCGGAGATTATGCAGAGAGAAGATGATTACCGCCAACAAGGTTGGTGGAGCGGCGAACGGTTGCAGGAGCGTTATGCGAAAACTGTTTTAGAACGTGGTGCAGATCTGGCCGTTGTTGATAATAGGGGGAAGAGTCTGACGCATAGTGAACTTTGGACAGCTTCCGGAAAGATGGCAGACGCACTTAGCCAACAGGGTGTCCGCAAAGGAGATGTGGTAATAATTTTTATGCCGAACCAGGTGGAGTGGCAGGTGTCACTGTTAGGTATTTTGCGGATGGGTGGCATTCCAGCGAACTTGCCGACACGCATAGACGTAGACAATTTTCGTTATGTTACAGAACTTACCGGAAGCCGAGCCATTATTACTATAGAACGTCATGGTTCAACCCCTACAGGTGATATTGCCCGCTCCGCAGCAGAACATTGTGAGCATCAACTTGATGTTTTGTTAATTGATGAAAATGCTCAAAATTGGGCCGTATTTCTGGACAAACCTTTTCCGTCAGCACCGGATGTTTCCGGACTTGATCATATCATGTTTACTTCCAGTACAACCGGACGACCCAAAGCCGTGATGCACAGCGCCGATACATTGGCGGCATTGAACATCACTTTCACTGAGCGTTTTTCATTGGGGCCGCATGATTCAATTTTCATGGCCTCACCGTTGGGACATAGTGTCGGCACGATTCACGGCGCACGGCTTTCACTTTTCAACGGTGCTCCGCTGGTGCTCCAAGATGTGTGGAATGCGAATGAAGCCTTGAAGATGATTACGGATTATAATTGTGTTTTTACAGCAGCTGCGACTCCGTTTCTCAAAGATTTGGTTGAAACTGAATGGAAAGAAGGCGAACCAAAATTATCACCGATGCGTTGGTTTCTTTGCGGAGGCGCGCAAGTTCCGCCGGACTTGATGCTAAAGGCTAAAGAGCAATTTCCAAATACTTTTGTTACTTTACTATGGGGTATGACAGAAGGTGGATTGACTACTGCAATTCGCGGAACTCCCCCAGAAAAAACTATAAATACTGCCGGAATCGGTTTGCCAGGATTGGAAATGCGGATTCTGAATCCTGAACCTGAAGCCACTCTAGCTGAGGCTCTTCCTTGCGGCGAAGTTGGAGAATTGACGATACGCGGCCCTGGAGTTTTTATCGGCTACTACGGACAGGAAGATCTCTACAAATCACTGCTGACCGAAGACGGTTATTTCCGCACCGGTGACCTTGCTATGCTTGATCATGAGGGATACCTGAGAATTACCGGACGGTTAAAAGACTTGATCATCAGGGGAGGAGTAAACATTTCTCCGGTGCCGATTGAGGACGCTCTGGCAGCTCATCCAGAGGTTTCTGCAGTGGCGGTGATTGGTTTTCCAGACGAACGAATGGGTGAACTCCTTTGTGCTGTAATCATACCGGAAAGAATGTCTGTGCCCCAAGCTGAAATACCCACGCTGGAAAACCTGAATGCTTTTTTGCGTGAGCAAGGGTTGCCAAAATATCATTGTCCGGAACTGCTCCGGATTGTGGAAAAATTTCCTTCAACACCAGCAGGTAAAATTCGTAAAGCTGTACTGAGAGAGCAGATCATCAAAGTTGCCGTTCAGGAAAACAGAGACCTATGAAAATTCAACTCGGTGATATTGAAACTGCTTACACAATTCATGGTGATGGGCCACCGCTTGTCTTGATTCATGGTCTTGCGGAAAGCAAAGAAAGTTGGCGTGGAATTCAACATAAGCTGAAGAATTTCCGTACTTATGCTTACGATTTACGGGGACATGGAGAAACCCCAATCGGCTCCGGAGAAGGGACATTGGAACAATTAGGCGGAGACTTGATTGCTTTTTTGGAAAAAATCAGTGGACCTGCTAGGTGTGTCGGCTATTCCCTCGGTGGAGCGCTTTTGCTTTGGGCGGCAGTTAAATATCCTAAATTGATTTCTGCCGCAGTTGTTGTGGGAACTTCAACGGTTGTTGGAAAGAAGGCGTTGGAGTTTTTTAATGAACGTATCCGGATGATTAGGGAGGATTTTTCAGCTTTCCCACCTGCACTACTGAAAGACACCGCACTGCAAATAGTTAATTCAGGAGTGGATCTGGAAGCTGTTGTAGCAAGTCGATTGGAGGCTGTCGGAAATGGAGACGGTTATGTGAATGCGGCGCAGGCCATGATGTGTTTGCATGGAAATCCCCTTACGCCTTTGTTGTCTAAAATAAAATGTCCGGTAAGTGTTATTGGAGGAGAAAATGATATTTTTTGTCCCCGCAAAGCTGCCGACATCATGCTCTCACAATTAAACAACGGTACTTTTCAAGAAGTGGCTAAAGCCGGCCACTTGATGAGTGTCGATCAACCTGAAACTTATGCAAACGCAATCCGCTTTGCATTACAAAGGAAAAACCGATGGTAAATCGTTTTGGCATTTCACGTGGAGTCAGCCCTCGCGAAACTTTTGATCAAGTCGCTGAGATTGCAAAGGCGGTCGAAGCTAATGGCTTTGAGGCACTTTGGTTCATTGATCATCAACTGGGCATGAAGGATGTCTATACAGCAATGAATGTTTCGGCTATGGCAACTGAAAAGATCCATATCGGCTCTGCGGTTACCAATCTACAGACACGACATCCAACCGTAACGGCCAATGCCACAACTGCGCTCGACGATCTTTCCAACGACCGTGCAATGCTTGGGCTCGGTGCAGGCTGGGTGGCATTGCATTCGATTGGAAAAATGCCGGACAAACTTGGTGCTGTACGTCAAGGTATCAATGAATTTCGTCAACTATTTTCTGGAGAAGAAGCAGAACTTTACGGAACAACTGTACGCTTGGCAACAGCAAGGCGGCAAGTACCAATTTATCTCGCAGTTTCCCAACCAGGAATGTTGCGGCTTTCCGGAGAAATTTGCGATGGCGCGATTTTAATGGGTGCGGCAGATCCGGAATTTTGCAAATGGCAACTCGATTATATTTATCAGGGTCTCGAAAAATCCGGTCGTCAGCGCAGTGACATTCTCATTGATTTGATTGTAACAATGAGCATTGACGATGACGAAGAAAACGCACTCAATGACGTGCGGGCCTGGGCTACAAGTCAAGCCGCTACCTTCGCAGTTTGGAAAAAAGTTCCACCTGCATGGGAACGGTTCAGGGAGGAATTTACTATCGCCGAACAAGCCTATCACTATGAGGAACATCTTTCTCTGCGTGCGGAACATAAGCAAATTGTTAGCGATGATTTTGTCAAATCTGTAACAATTGCAGGAAATTTTGAAACCTGTGTCGCCAAACTAAAAGAAGTCGCCAAACTCGACATTGACCGCATTACTTTTGCGTTGCTGTCTGGTGGTCGTTTCCGGCGGCTTGAGGAATTAGGTCAAAAAGTTATTCCGGCTTTACGGCAGAATAATTAGTTTTCAACAACCTGAACACACAGAAAATAAAAAAGGAAAGAGCATGACAGACAGAAAAGTGGCTATCGTCACAGCTGCGGCAGGTGCGGGAATTGGAGCGGCAATTTCCCGGCAACTTGCAGAAGACGGATTTGAGGTTGTGATTACGGATGCACACGAACGTCGCTGCGGGGAGCTTGCGGCAGAGCTAGCCGAAAAACACGGACGAGAATTTATGTCCAACACCTTGGATGTGACCGATTTTGATGCGGTGGGAAATGTAGTTGAGCAAGTGCTTAAGCAATACGGGCGGCTGGATGTGTTGATTAACAATGCAGGTTGGAACAAACTGGAAGCTGTGGCGGAGATGGCTCCGGAAACCTGGTCACGCTGTTTGGATGTTGATCTCAATGGCACCTTCAACTGCATGAGACACGCACTGCCTGTGATGATTAAACAACGTTCCAGCACGAAAGCATTTGAGGCAGTGATTGTTAACATTTCCTCGATTGCGGCATGGGAAACTTCGACTGAACATGGTGCAGCATATTCTGCAGCCAAAGCCGGAATTCTGGCCTTGACACGGGTGGCTGCTGCGGAAAATGGAAAACACGGAATACGAGTGAATGCTGTAGCTCCCGGACTGATCTACAACGACTTTCTACGTCGAATATATCCGGACGAATTCTTTGAAGGTTATGCGGAAAACCGTTCGCTAGTGGGGCGAGTCGGACAACCGCAGGATGTGGCGGACATGGTCTCCTATCTCGTTAGTGACAAAGCCGGCTACATAACCGGTGAGGTTTTCACGGTCAGTGGTGGAGTCAGTCCACATGCCTGAAATCTTTGACAGCGTGCTTGACACAGATAGTCCTTTATTTTGGCCGATAGTCAGTTTGAATGAGGCTTATCGCCGGGGAGACCTTTCGCCTGTTGAAGTTTTGGAAGAAGCCGTTGTGCGGGCTGAGGCGTTCAACCCATCTCTCAACGCCTATCTTGAGCGATTGGATGAACAGGCACGTCAACAGGCAAAAGTGGCAGAAAAACTTTTCATGAATTCCAAGAAAGATATTCCGTTACTGTGTGGAGTTCCGCTTTCGATTAAAGATACGTTTGAGCTGGCCGGTTCAGTAACGACATACGGATCTGAATTTTTTCAAGAAAACCTGACTCAGTTCGACTCAGGATTGGTTAGACGTTTAAGGGAAACTGGTGCGGTATTTACTGGAAAAACTAACACACCTGAATTTGGGCAGTCTGCCACAACAGAGAATCGTCTGGGCGGAGATGCTCGAAATCCATGGGGCATTTCCCTCACTCCGGGGGGGTCCAGTGGCGGTGCGGCTGCTTCTGTGGGGGCGGGTTTGGCGACAGCGGCTATCGGTGCAGACGGCGGTGGTTCAATCAGGATTCCCGCTGCTTTCACCGGTTTATTCGGTATCAAACCGACATACGGACTCTGCGTAAATGAAAACGGTTTTCGTGCAATGTCGGATTTCATCGCACCTGGACCGCTTACTCGTTGTGTTGAAGACGCACGTATTATACTTGAGGTACTGGCAGGATGCAGATATAGACCCAGGTCTTTAAATCGAAGAAAGTTTCGGATCGCATGGTCTCCGCGCCCTGAAAACCACCCAGTAGATGCCGGAGTTGCGAAGATACTAGGTGAAGCAGTTGAGAAAATTTCCATGCTTGGACATGAAATTGAGGAAACAAAACTTCCGCTTGAGGGCTGGAATGAGTCATTTGATACACTTGTTTTGGCAGAGGAATATCGGGAGCGCGGTCATTTGCTGGAGCCTGCTACGGAACATCGATTGACAAGTTATGAGCGTAAATCATTGCAAGCAGGAAAAAAAATAATGGAGGGAAATCCGCAAGCAGTGAAAAATGCTTGTAATGCTCATCGTGAATATCAACAGAGGCTGCAGGAATACTTTAAGAAATTTGATCTGATTATCACACCTGCAACAGCTACAACAGCCTTTCCTCTTGGTAAACGACCGCTCATGATTGACGGACAACAAGTGAATTGGCTTTGGGGTGCTGTCCCTTTCACAGCTCCTTTCAACGTTTCAGGGAATCCGGCTGCATCAATTCCCTGTGGATTTTCTGAAGGGCTACCCATCGGTTTGCAGTTAGTAGGACACAGGAATTCAGAAGAAATGTTGCTCAATTTCCTAGAAGATTTGGAAGAGCTATTTGCCTTTGATGACACTCCACTCAGAAAGAAGTGGACACTGAAAGACAAGGAATAAAAATGTCCGAATTGGTTTTACTGAAAATTCAGGATCGTGTTTGCACGATCACACTCAATAATCCCCGCAAAAAAAACGCTCTTTCTCTGGCGATGCTTGCGGATTTGGAAAAAAATCTTGAACACTTGCAAAAAGATGAGGATTTGCGAGCAGTGATATTGCAGGGTGCAGAGGGTAGTTTCAGTGTCGGGGCAGATCTCGAGGATGTTACTGGAACTCCTGCTGATCAGGAAATTGACGAATGCATTGAACGTGTCAACAAACTCATGCGGAGACTGCATGTGCCTTGTATTGCAGCAATTGAAGGGCCTTGTGTTGGAGGTGCGGTGACGGTAGCTCTGGCCTGTGATGCGCTTGTCGCCTCCGAAAAATCTTTTTTTGAAATCCCGGCAACGCGTCTCGGTTTACTTTATAATCCGGATTCTGTGGCACGACTTCACAAACGTTTGGGGTCGGCAACTCTCTCCAGATTATTGCTTCTTGGTGAACGTTGGAATGCCAAAACCGCTCTTCAAACCGGAATGGTGGGCTGGATTGTTCCGGAAGGTTCAACCCACGAGAAGACTCTGCAAATTATCGGCACTGTGTCAGCTGCTCCTAAAGCCGTGGCTGCGACTAAATCCTTGATCCATGCTTTGGATCAAGGTGAGCAGGACCTTTCAGAGTGGAACAAAATACGGCACGAAATCCTGGGCTCTGCTGAACGTAAAAATGCCGTCACTCAAGCTAAAAAAAAGCTGAATATCAGCTGAGAATCAACAATTATACAAGATGAAACTTTCTGATCTGCAAGATTACAAACTTGGAAACCGCATGGTTCATTATGAGTCTCGGGATGCGATTCTTTATGCATTGGCGGTTGGTGCGAAGAGCTTGGAAACGGATTTGGTTTATGAACGTGATTTGCGGGTTTTACCGGCATATGCATGCGCGCTAGGACTTTGGGTGGTAGAAGCGGCGGGTGAGTTAGGCGTGTATGACCGTAAATATTCGCTACATGCTTCACAAACTTTGGAAATAATTCGACCATTACCGATATCCGGAAACTTTGAGACTAGCGGAAAAATCACTGGAGTTTGGGACAAGGGGAAAGCCGCGTTACTGGATATTGAAGTTGAGTGTGAGTATTTCAGAGCTTCGTATAGAATTTTCCTGCCAGGACTTGGCGGTTGGGGAGGAGAGCGAGGGAGCGCAATTGAACCTGTGGATGAGGAAAGCGGGGATTCATGGTCAGGAAACTACGTAACTTCTCCTGAACAGGCTTCGCTTTATCGATTGACAGGCGATTTGCATCCGATACATATTGATCCGGTTGTCGCTAAAGCAAACAGTTTTGAACGACCGATTCTACATGGACTTTGTACGTTGGGAATAGTTGCGCGCATGATCGCGGAAGCGGTTGGGATGCATCCATCCAAACTTACAAAACTCGATGCCCGCCTCTCGAGCCCGGTTTTACCAGGAGATGTAATTGAGGTGAAGGCAAACAGGACACGTACCGGAGGTTCCGGTTCGATGGGTCTCACTTTTGAGGCCAGTGTTGGGAGCACGTTTGTGCTCAAAAGTGGACGGGCGACTTTTGCTTGAAGTTGCAGTCCTTTTCACCACATATCGTGGTAACGTTTGGCGCGTACGTCAAAATAATAAAGGAGTATGATCATGTTAAACTATAAAAACTGGCTGAGCGGAATGCTAGCAGGTATTTTTACTGTTGGGCTGGCTGTACCTGCCTTTGCGGGTGGTACAATCAAGATCGGAGACATCAATAGTTATAAGCGTCTTCCGGCTCACACCATCCCATACAAGATGGGTGTGGAACTGGCTCTTGAGCACATAAATTCCGCAGGTGGAGTTATTGGCAAAAAGCTTGAACTAGTTTCGCGGGACGACAACGGTAAACCTGGCGATGCCGTAAAAATCGCAGAAGAACTGGTATCCAAGGATCGTGTGGCCTTGATATCCGGATCCTTGTTTTCACACATCGGCTTGGCGTTAACCTCTTTTGCAGGACAACGTAAAGTGCTTTATGTCGCAGCCGAACCGTTAGCAGATGCGCTGGTTTGGGCAAAAGGTAACCGTTACACTTTCAGGTTGAGACCTTCAACTTATATGCAAGCTGGTATGCTTGCTGAACAAGCTGCAAAAAATCCCGCAAAACGTTGGGCAACCATTGCTCCAAACTACGCTTACGGCAAAGATGCTGTGGCGGCTTTCAAAAAAATATTGAAGTCGTTGCGACCCGATGTCGAATTTGTGGCTGAACAATGGCCTGCACTTTTCAAAATTGATGCAGGTGCAGAAATTCAAGCATTATCTGCTGCCAATCCTGAAGGTGTATATAATGTGACTTTCGGTGGAGACCTGGCCAAATTTGCGCGAGAAGGTAAACTGCGGAAGTTTTTTGACGGTAAATTGATTCTAGGATTGCTAACCGGTGAACCTGAATATCTTGACCCTCTCAAAGGTGAAGCACCGGAGGGTTGGCTGGTTACCGGATATCCTTGGTACGATATTAAAACTTCGGCGCATAATGCTTTCCGCAATGCGTATGAGGCCAAATACAACGACTATCCTCGTATTGGTTCCATCGTAGGCTACAACACAATGCTTGGTATTGCGGCAGCCATCAAAAAAGCTGGGTCAACAGACACCGAAGCCCTTGTGGATGCCATGGAAGGCTTAACATACGATTCTCCAACCGGTTCTATCACCTACCGGAAAATCGACCATCAATCCACGATGGGAGCTTACGTCGGCTGGACAGCATTGAAAGACGGCAAAGGCACAATGGTCAACTGGACCTACCGAGACGGGGCTGGCTATTTGCCCTCTGATGCAGAAGTTCGCAAGTTGCGTCCTGCAAATTAAGGCGAGCCTTAAAGCGCAAAAATAACGCAGAAATTATCTCACCACAGAGTCCCAGAGTACACAGAGGACTCTGTGGTGATTTTTCAAATAGCATTTTTTATGAGTTGAGTAAGGTTCTAACGCCATCTATAGAGATTTTATGGGTTTTTTTATCGTTCAAGTTTTAACCGGGCTTTCTAGTGCAGCGGCTGTATTTCTGGTTGCATCTGGACTTTCGATAATTTTTGGGGTAACGCGAGTAGTGAATTTTGCTCATGGTTCGTTCTACATGCTGGGAGCGTTTTTCGCATACACCTTCACCAGCCACCTGACGAGTGTAGTTGGTTTTTGGGTGGCAATGTTATTATCTGCCATTGCAGTTGGTTTGATTGGTGTAGTGGTTGAAATATTAATTTTACGCAGAGTTTACCAGGCTCCGGAACTTTTTCAACTGGTTGCTACATTCGGAGTCATCTTAGTAATTCAGGATTTGGCCTTACTGGTCTGGGGTGCAGAAGATCTGCTTGGACCGCTCGCACCCGGGCTCGATAGTACTGTTAATATATTTGGAACTTTGCTTCCGGAGTACGACCTTGCACTGATTGCTTTAAGTTTGATTGTTTTGGTTGCATTGTGGTTTTTGTTCAACCGTACACGCTGGGGCTGCCTAGTAAGAGCTGCGACTGAAGACAGAGAAATGGTTGGTGCGCTTGGAGTAAATCAAACTTGGTTATTCACCGGAACATTCTTTTTAGGCTCACTTCTCGCGGGACTCGGAGGAGCAGCGCAGTTACCTAAAGGAGGAGCTAGTTTATTGATGGATTTTGAAATATTGGCAGCAATTTTTGTGGTGGTAGTTGTAGGTGGAATGGGTAGTATATTGGGGGCATACCTTGCTGCTGTGTTAATCTTCGAATTCAACGCATTTGGTATTCTGATTCTTCCGGAAAGCACTTTGGTTTTGATGTTCCTGCTGATGGCTATCGTTTTGATCCTCCGACCGTGGGGATTACTGGGAAAACCTGAAGCACCTGGTCAACTTGGACAGGTCGGGCCCCCGGAATTGCCGTACCAGTCGGCATCGCGACCTCTCCGGATTATCGGGATTTTATTTGTGTGTTTTCTTTTTTCTCTTCCAGCGTTTGCAGATGATTTCACTCTGGTATTGGCGATAGAAATGTTGATAATGTCTCTTTTTGCAGCCAGCTTACACTTTGCAATGGGACCAGGTGGAATGGTTTCTTTCGGTCATGCTGCGTTTTTTGGCGGTGGAGCTTATGCTGCGGCACTCTTGGTTTCACATGCAAACGCTCCGATGGAGGTCGCAATGCTCTTTGCTCCATTAATGTCAGGAGTATTGGCACTGATTGTAGGCTGGTTTTGTGTACGACTTTCTGGTGTTTATCTGGCGATGCTCACGATGGCCTTTGCGCAAGTTGCGTGGTCTATCGTTTTCCAGTGGGATGCAGCTACAGGAGGAGACGACGGTATTCTTGGAATTTGGCCTAGCGCATGGGCGAGTGATCGCATGGCCTATTATTATTTGACGCTCATCGCCAGTGTCGGTGGCATCCTTATTTTGCGACATGTCCTTTTCACGCCCTTCGGTTATGCAATGCGAGCGGTGCGAGATTCTGCGGTACGCAGTGAATCAATTGGTATTAGGGTTTCACGACAGAAATGGCTGGCTTTTGCTTTTTCCGGATTCATGGCAGGAATCGCAGGTGGATTGTTCGTGTTTTCCAAAGGCAGTGTCTTTCCGGATGAAATGGCGATACCACGCTCTTTTGATGCTCTTATTATGGTCTTGCTTGGCGGAGTTAAAACGCTCTGGGGACCTGTTACAGGTGCATCAGTATTTACCTGGCTTCACGATGAAATTTCACGATTCGAATATTGGCGGTTGCTTTTAGGCACTCTGATCATCGCCATTGTACTGGCATTCCCACAGGGAATAGCAGGGTTTTTCGGAAATTGGTGGCATCGTTTGCGAAACAAAGGAATATAGTATGTCAGAAACTAGTTTGCAAATCACAGGACTTTCAAAATCATTTGGTGGAGTTCAAGCTGTCATGGACGTAAGTTTTTCGCTCCACCCGGGTGAACTATTGGCGCTCATTGGTCCCAACGGTGCGGGAAAAACTACATGCTTTAATATGCTAAATGGACAACTCAAACCAGATTCTGGTTCAGTTATGCTTTTTAGCAAAGAAACTGTTGGTCTCAAACCTGCAGATATTTGGCGTTTGGGAGTTGGGCGAACTTTCCAAATTACTGCAACTTATTCCAGCATGACTGTTTGCGAAAATGTGCAAATGGCCTTGTTGAGTGATCGTCAGCAATTAATGTCTTTCACAAGAAGAGCTTCAAGGATGTACCGACCAGAGGCTTTAGAACTGCTGAAACAAGTTGGGATTGTGGAGCAGGAAGACCGCCCTTGTAGCACACTTGCCTACGGCGACCTCAAACGTGTAGAATTGGCAGTTGCTCTGGCAAACAATCCGCGCCTACTGCTGATGGATGAACCGACAGCAGGAATGGCCCCAAAAGAACGGGTAGAACTAATGGCGTTGACCGCAGATATCGTCAAGGAACGCAACTTGTCGGTCCTTTTTACTGAACACGATATGGACGTTGTTTTTGCTCATGCTGACCGCATTCTGGTCTTAAACCGCGGTAAGCTGATTGCTGATGATACTCCTGAAAATGTGCGCAATAACCCAGAGGTTCGGATGGTTTATCTTGGTACTGAAACAGAGGAGATAGCACATGCTTGAAATTTCCAATTTGAACACTTATTATGGTCGTGCTCACATCCTTACCGATCTTTCGCTAAATGTTCAGCGTGGAGAGGTTGTAGCGCTTTTGGGTCGTAATGGTGCCGGAAAATCAACCACGCTAAAAAGCATCAACGGCTTGGTTCAGCCGGAATCCGGAAGTATTGTCTTCGAGAATGAGTCTCTAAATCGTCAGTCTGCGCATGTTGTTTGCCGGCGTGGTATCGGATATGTTCCTGAGGAGCGTCGAATATTTACGGATTTAACAGTGATGGAAAATTTGGAAGTAGGAACTCGGCCACCTCGTAAAGAATTTCCGGTATGGACTCCAGAACGTGTTTTCGAGATTTTTCCGAACCTAGCTGAAATGAGGAATCGACCTGGGGGACAGATGAGTGGCGGTGAACAGCAAATGCTCACCATTGCCCGTACACTCATGGGTAATCCAAAACTGGTTTTACTCGATGAACCCTCTGAAGGACTTGCGCCTGTTATTGTCCAGCAGATGGCTAAGACAATCCACGATCTGAAGAGAGAAGGTTTGACAATAATCCTTTCTGAACAAAATTTGCGCTTCGCAACTAAGCTTGCTGACCGAGCTTATATTATTGAAAAGGGAGTCATTCAGTACGAAGGAACTATGGACGATCTTGCTGCAGATGAGGATGTGAGGAATGCATACCTGACCGTTTAAATAGTGTTAGCAAAAAACTAAATATTCAAACTTGAACACTGTCTACCAACTGAGCACCGCGTGAAGCCATGAAGTAGAGTCCCATATAGTGGGTGATTTCCTGCGGATGGCTGGCGCTGACGGGAAGTCCGATCTCTTCAACCACACTCCTTGGTAAATCATAGGTTGAGCAACCCTTGTCATAAACGAAGACTTCTTTCAGACCGGGAAGCATCCCGTGATTTCTGGCGGAAAGCAGCGTCAACACAAAATCCATCACGCAGATGTCAGTACAGATGCCAACTACTAAAACATTTTTCAGCTTATTTTCCCTGACCCAGTCAACAATAGAATTTGATCCATCCGGCTGAAACGCACCGATGAAACCGTTAATGCAGTCTTTACGAACTAAGGTTGCCTGCGGATCATTTTCCAGCCATTTCAATTCAGGAACTAAATCCTCTTCACCAGTTCCTCGTTCACAATGCGGTGGATAAGGTGGTTCCGGTTTTCCGGGATCATGTGTGTCCAGAAATGCCAGCACAGGCATTTTACGTTTGCTGAAAGCCCGGGCCAGCCGATCTGTTTCTGAAACCATCACCGAAACTTGTTCATTGGGTGTTTGGGGTGCAAGATTTCCAGCGCCGACTGTGGCAAAACCGTTGACCTCATCCACGATGATCAGACCAAAACCTTGGCCGTTTTCACGCAAATCAAGTCCTGCTTTAGAGAGCGGCATGGACTCCGTAATTTTATCAAGGATTGTTTCTGTAGACATGTTTTATTACAATTAGTTAAATTTATTAGTTGAGTAGTATTATTGTTAAAATGTAATGAAATGCTATGTGATGCACTATAACTCAATCAAGTTAAAAGTGTTTTTCTTAAAGCAAAGCTAATTTCTCTTTTTTATAAAAAACCTGACCATTCACGGTCATTTATTGTATGTTGATACAACACTTTTAAATATATTTTTTCAAAACAGTTTACTTATGACTCAAATCGTCGGTGTTGATGTTGGAGGTACCTTTACGGACCTCGTTCTTTTTGACACAGAAACAGAAAGCGTTAAAATTTCCAAAGTTCCAAGTACGCCTGAAAACCAGTCCTTTGGCGTGATGAGCGCACTTGAATCAGTCGGTGTTGCCCTTGAGAGCCTCGATGCGCTCATCCACGGTACGACTGTAACGACCAATGCTTTGCTGGAACGCAAGGTCAGCCGTGTCGGTTTAATTACGACCAGAGGTTTTCGCGATGTGCTGGAATTAGGACGCCGCACCCGACCCAAACCATATGGAATGACCGGTAGTTTCGAGTGCATTATTCCCAGAGAATTACGGCTCGAAGTCGGAGAACGTGTGGACTGTGACGGTGAAGTAGTGGAGGAATTGAATGAAGAAGATGTCCTTGCAGCGGTAAAACAATTGCTTGAATCAGGCGCAGAAGCGCTGGTGATTCATTTTCTTCATTCATATAAAAATGATTCTCATGAACGCAAAACTGAAGAAATCGCCAGAAAAATCTGGCCGAACACATTTGTAACCCGCGGTAGTGCTTTGGTATCAGAATTTCGGGAGTATGAACGCGGAACAACCGCAGCCATCAACGCGGCCATTCAACCCGTGCTTCACCGCTACATCGAACGTCTTCAGCAAAAACTCAAAGAGGAGGGTTACAGCAAAGATTTGCTGGTCATGCAGGGCAACGGTGGTACTGTTTCTTCCGGAATCGTTGCGGAAGACGCGGTTAAAACCGTAATGTCCGGCCCGGCTTCCGGTGTGATGGCTGCGGCTTATACTGCTTCGCAATCCGGATTTAACAAGGTTGTAACTTATGATATGGGCGGAACAAGTTGTGATGTGGGGTTGATTGTAAACGGAATTCCGCAGGTTACTTCCGAACTTGAAATTGAATATGCGATGCCGATTCATGTTCCAATGGTTGATGTCCACACCATCGGCGCAGGTGGAGGAAGTCTGGCCTGGGTCAATGACGCGGGTTTATTGCAGGTTGGTCCGGAAAGCGCTGGCGCACAACCGGGGCCGATTTGCTACGGACGCGGCGGACAAAAACCAACCATTACGGACGCCAACCTCGTGCTTGGCCGTTTGAATCCGGATGCTTTGCTGGCAGTCGATAATCCTGTTTCCCTGGAAATTGTACGCAACTGTTTAGTTGAAGAGGTCGGGTCAAAATTGGGATTGCAGGATGCGGAAGAAATTGCGTCGGCAATTGTGAGAATTGCCAACATGAACATGGCCGGTGCCCTGCGTTTAGTTTCACTGGCTAGAGGTTATGATCCACGTGATTTTGCGCTGTTTGCTTTTGGAGGTGCTGGACCCTTACATGCAGTTGCCCTTGCGCGTGAACTGGGAATTCCCAAAGTTTTGGTGCCGATGCGTCCCGGAATCACGAATGCGGTCGGCTGTGTGGTTGCCGATGTGAGACACGATTATGTGAACTCCATTAACATCCCTCTGGCACAGGCCGACATGGATCAGGTGGAGCAACTATTTTGCAGACAAATTGAAGCAGGGAAAAAGATCATTGCTGAGGAAGGTGTGGAAATTGAGGAATTGCTCGTCATTCACGATGTTGATATGCAGTTTCAGGGACAAACGCACATTCTCAACTTTCCGGTACAGGAAACCAGACTCAGCCGCGAAGCATTACAATCTGCCTTTGAAAAAGCCTACTGGGATCGATTCGAAGTTGAACTTCCGGAAATCCGCGCAGTGCTGGTTAATTTACACACTGCTGTTATTGGACGACGTAAACCTGTACCTTTAGCGGCTTTGATGTCTGCAAAAGAACAAAAAAATACGATTGATGAGTGCCGGACAGGCAGCAGAAAAGTCTGGTTTGAATCCGGTTGGCAAGAGACTCCAATTTACAATAGAGAATTCCTGCCGGTAAAGGCAAAATTCAACGGCCCAGCGGTTATTGAGCAATTGGATACAACAATCATTGTTGAACCGGAAAATCAAGTTGAGGTCGACTTGGAGGGTAATTTGATTATTTCGCTTTAGACCTGTAAATCTGACTTTATCTTAAATAAACAATATAATGACAAATCTCGATCCCATCACCTTAACTGTTATTCAAAGCGGTCTGCAGCAGGTCTGCAACGAAATGGATCTCGCCTTCGTGCGTTCCGCCTTCAGTCCGGTTATTTCAGAAGCACTGGACCGCTCGGACGGTATCTATGACAAAACCAACGGAGAACTGATTTCTCAGGGAGAATTAGGTTTGCCGGTTTTTGTCGGTACAATGCAGTTCGGAACTCAGTGCGTTATTGAACGTGCCAAGAATTTACAACCCGGAGATGTTTATATCGTCAATGATCCATATCTCGGCGGAACGCATTTGATGGATGTACGTTTTGTAAAACCGTTTTTTTACCAGGGAGAACTGTTTGCGTGGTTGGCCAACACCGGACACTGGCCCGATACCGGAGGTGCTGTTCCGGGTGGATTTTCCGCAAACGCAACTGAAGTTGAGCAGGAGGGTCTGCGCTTACCGCCGGTTAAACTTTATAAAGCAGGTGTGCTGGATGATGAAATTCTCTCGATTATCCTTTCCAATATCCGCATTGCGGATCAACGAATAGGCGACATCAAAGCACAGGCCGCAGCGCTTACAGTGGGTGAAAAACGTTTCACCGAACTGCTTGACCGTTATGGTGCTGAGACTGTAAAAAGTTCCATCAAAGAATTAAAAAGACGTGCGGCACAACAAATGCGGGCACGGATTAAAGAAATTCCGGACGGACTTTACGAAGGTGAGAGTTTTGTGGATTCTGATGGCGTGGTCAATGAACCTCTGCGGATTGAGATGAAAATCCGCAAGGAAGACACGGAGCTTTATTTCGATATGTCCGGTTCCAGCCCTCCGTGTTTAGGGCCGATGAACAGTGTTATTGCGACAACAAAATCTTCCGTCTATCTGGCAATAAAACATATCTTTCCAGAAGTTCCGCTTAACGCTGGTACTTTTGAACCACTGCATATTGACGATCCACATGACACATTTTTATATGCGAAATATCCACGTCCGGTTTCAGGATGTGCCGCGGAAGTCAGTCAGCGTATAGCCGAAGCAGTTTTTTCCGCACTGGTCAAAGCGATTCCGGAACTGCTTTTTGCAGCACCCGCAGGAACAAGTGGCAACCTCTGTATCGGTGGATATGACCCAAAACATGACCGCAACTATGTGATGTATGTCATCAGCGGTGGTGGTTATGGAGGCAACTCAAGCGGAGACGGACTCACCAACGGCTGTTCAACAATCGGCATTTCCAAGACAACTCCGGTTGAAGTCATGGAACAGTTTTATCCGGTACTGTTTGAAGAATATTCTTTGCACGAAGGTTCCGGAGGTGCGGGAAAACAGCGTGGCGGATTTGGCGTAAATTATAAAATAAAACTCCGTAGAGGTACCGCGAAAGTTTCGATGGTGATGGATCACGGACGTTTCGGACCCCAGGGTGTTTTAGGCGGAAGTGACGGTGGAGTGAATCAGGTACATGTCGAAAGAGACGCCGAAACTTACATCCCGCCGCATCTTTCAAAAGATCAAAATATTCTCGTTGAGGTTGGAAATACGATTCATGTTTCAACTCCGGGCGGCGGTGGTTACGAAGATCCATTTCTCCGTAATCCGGAGCTTGTTCTGCATGATCTCAAAAGAGGATACTACTCCGAAAAACAGGCGCAGGAACGCTTTGGTGTTGTACTGAACTCGCTTGAGGAAGTTGATTCAAAGGCTACGGAAAAACTCAGGGAAGCGTAAAAAATTGTCATTTCGACCGTATTGAGAAATCTTGATTATCAGTATAGCTGCTTAGCAAAGATTTCTCGCTTCGCTGGAAATGACACGGTTTTAGGACTTTATACAGTTTTTCATGCTTATAAAATAAAAACAGTATTTAAGTCCCTTTTTCCAGCTTTTTCTTGACTGGGGACATTATGCCCTATAACATTCTAAACTGTGTTCAATTGGTTTTTTAAACCTTTATCGGCATTTCTGAAGC
>Ga0233427_10001562_pt1 | contig 24135 bp, 27 predicted proteins | sample SI_118_April2016_5_FD_179885 | JGI IMG/M metagenome (GOLD analysis project Ga0233427, IMG submission 179885) | Seawater microbial communities from Saanich Inlet, British Columbia, Canada - SI_118_April2016_100_MG | ecosystem: Environmental > Aquatic > Marine > Inlet | place: Canada: British...
ACTTCCAGTCTCAATCCTTGAACAATTAGAAGATAGTGGACTACCAGGCTTCAATCTACTAGCTGTAATTTCTGCTCTTGGTATAATCAGTATACTAAGACGTAGAACACACTAACTAGTTTAACGACATATGGAGGTGATGGGACATGATTCCCAGACTTCCAACGGCTTGCGAAGGAGTTGACAAACTACTTGCAGGCGGAATTGAACAGGGAACTGTTTCCCTTGTTTATGGAGAGGCAGGAAGTGGAAAGACTAGTATGGGACTGCAATTGTCTCGCGAGGCAATTAAATTGTATCCAGATCATGTTGTATTATTCGTAGATACTGAAGGATTATCCATTGAAAGGATGGCTCAAATTTTTGGTGATTGTGATACTTCCAAATTATTAATGATTAGGCCCTCAAGTCTTGCAGATTTACATCAAACATTAACAAATAAATTAGAAACACATGATAAGATATCATTGATCGTTGTCGATACAATAAATGCATATGTAAGATTGTCATACATGAAAAACAAGGGCATATCCTCTCGCCAATTTTTAGAAATGACTTCAATTCTTCAACCTTTAGCAGAGAAAGGAGATTATCCTGTATTGATTACAGCACAAGTATACGAAAAAGACGGAGAAATTGGTCCTTATTTTGGGAAATCTCTAATGCATCTTTCTAAGACCATTATTCATTTAGAAAAAACAAAAACACCAAGTTTTAGACATATTAGACTAAAAAAACATCGTTCTCTTCCAGAGGAGTCCGTTGAAGATTTTGTATTAACTGGAAATGGAATAGAGTAAAGTTAACTCTTTAATTCTCCTACTATTGCCAACTTATGACAGATTATGATAATTTCATAGGCCGAGTTAAAGAATTGAGTCTAATTGGTAGCCTTTCAGGCTTAATGGGCTGGGATCAAGAGACAATGATGCCTCCTAAAGGTGGTAAATTACGTTCAGATATGATGGCATTTCTTTCCAGTCAAGCCCATAGTAGAATGACTGATCCAGTAATGGGTGAATTATTAAATTCTTTAGATTCTCAAGAATTAACTGTTGAACAAGCAGCTAATGTACGAGAGGTTCGCCAATCGTATGATAAAGCAACTAAACTTCCGGCAGAATTAGTCGAAGAAAAAGCACGGCATAAATCTAAATCATTGCAAGTATGGCAAGAAGCCCGTTCTGAAGATGATTTTGAGAAGTTTAAGCCTTATTTAGAAAAAACAGTTGAATTAACTTGTAAGACTGCTGAATATTATGGTTATGAGGATAATATTTACGATGCACTTTTAGATATTTTTGAGCCAGGTATGACTGTTTCTCAGTTAGATCCACTATTCTCAGGTTTACGGGAGGCAATTGTTCCTTTAGTCAAAGCAGTTAGCGAAAGTCCAAATCAACCAGATACAAGTTTCTTGGATATTGGTAAGTTTTCAGAAGAAAAGCAAAGAGAGTTTTCAATGAAGGTTGCTGAAAGTATTGGTTTTGATTTTGATGCAGGCCGTATGGATACTTCCACACATCCATTTTGCTCAGGCGCCGGTCCTAATGATGTAAGATTTACAACACGTTATGATGAAGAATTTCCATTTGGTTGTCTATACGGAGTAATGCACGAAACCGGACATGGAACATATGAGCAAGGACTTCTGGAAGAACATGAAGGAACGCCAATGGGTCAAGCCGTTTCATTGGGAATACATGAATCCCAATCCAGAATGTGGGAAAATATGGTCGGACGAAGTAAAGAATTTTGGCAATTTTATATTGAAGAATTCAAGAATTGTTTTGATCATCTTCCTTCCGACCTTGATGTTCATACCTTACACAGAGCTGTGAATACAGTTCAACCTTCACTGATTCGTGTGGAATCAGATGAGGCTACATACAATTTACACATCATGGTTCGTTATGAAATTGAAAAGCAGTTAGTTAATGGAAACATATCTGTTGGAGATTTACCAGACTTTTGGAATTCTAAAATGGAAGAATACTTGGGAGTGACTCCGCCTAATAATGCCAAAGGAGTTTTGCAGGATATTCATTGGTCTATGGGAGCTATCGGATATTTCCCAACGTATACTTTAGGTAATCTGTATGCGGCCCAGCTATACGCTGCAGCTTTAGCAGACGATCCAAGTATTCCAGATAAAATCGCTAAAGGGGAGTTTACAGTTCTATTAGATTGGATGCGTAGCCATATTCACGTTCATGGTTCTAAATTACTTCCTGCAGATTTACTTAAACAAGCAACAGGTAAAGATCCAAGTAGTGATGATTTCGTTAGGTATTTGAAGTCAAAATACACAAAAATATACAGTCTTTAGACTGGTAGCCCCACTCGGATTCGAACCGAGGTCTCAGGCTCCAAAGGCCTGAATGATGGACCGCTACACTATGGGGCTTCGAGTGTCTAAAGAATGGTGGCTTTAGAAATATTCCTCTGTAAGCATTAATTAATAAAGGTCTCTCGATGCCTCATAAGCATGACTGCAGGAGACAGGTTTATGAAAAAAATTAGTGACTACTATGATGAACTAGGTTATCCTGTAGTTTGGGAAGGCGAAGGTTCCAAGCGTCAGTTAGAAATACAATTTAAATCAGAATCAGGATATTTTGTAACTGCCACACTTCTAGCTCGTGGAGATGATATTGTGATTAAAGATGAGTGGGGTCGTGAAAATGTTATTAAAGCTACAAAAGGTAATTTAGAACAAATAAAATCTTGGTCTGAAGAACGCTAGTCAGGTAAGTGACTCATACTTTTAGCATTAGGTCTTGAAATTATTTCAAGATTTATTAATTCTTCATCTTCAAAATCAAATACCCAAGGTTCGCACCATCCAATTTCAGTTTTCAATATTTCTTCAGGAGTATAATTTTTTAGTGACATAACAATCGCCCGTATACTATTCCCGTGGGCACTAACTAAAACATTCTTTCCAGCAAATACTTGAGGTAAAATTTCTTTCTGCAAATAGGGAATTACTCTTTCAGCAGTATCCTTCAATGATTCACCACCAGGTGGTGGAATGTCGTAGCTTCTCCTCCAAATATGAACTTGTTCCGAACCAAATTTTTCAGCAGCTTCAGTTTTGTTCTGACCAATTAAATCTCCATAATTTCGCTCATTTAGGGCAAGATTCTTTTCAACTGGAAGATCGGTTCTTCCAATTTCTTTTAATATAATTTCTAAAGTATTTTGAGCTCTTACTAAATTTGAAGTAAATGCTAAATCAAAATGATAATTTTTGAGAATTGAGCTTGCCTGTACTGCTTCTTCATTTCCTTGCTGATTAAGTTCTACATCTTTCCATCCAGTAAATCTATTCTGATCATTATAGACCGAAAGACCATGCCTCACCAAAACAAGTTTTCCTTTATTCATCTTTAGTTAAATGTTTCTAGTGCAACTTCTCCATATTTAGGTAACGGTTGAGCACTTATTCCAAGTTGTTTTTCAACTTGCTTTGCTAATTCTTTGGTAGATCCATGTACAGTATAGACTTGTTTTGGATTACATTCCTCTATAAATTTCATTGTCGAACTAAAATCAGCGTGGTCACTTATCGGAAATCCGGCATCGACACCTCTCAAAGCCCATTTTGCAAAGGCACACCATCCTGAAACTCTAGCAACTTTTGCACCTCGCTCTCTTAAATCTCTAACTACTGAATCTGGTTTTTTTCCACTTGCAGAGGTTGTAGACGTTACTAATAATCCTGGATTTTTCTTTTCGGAATCATCTAACTCATTGTACCTTGTATATTCCAAAGGTACATCATATTTTCTATAAACGTCACTCACTGAAGCTACTTCTTCAGAAACGGCAGGATTAATTCCGGCTTTGTTAGCTGTTGCTATTACTTCTTGGGCTTTTCCAAGTGAATAGGCTCCAATTATGGCATTACCTTTTGATGAAATTGCCCCAATCCATGCTTGTAAATCACTCAGTACTTCTGTACGGTCAGGTAATGTTTGGTCAGGTTTACCATAGGTAGATTCAACAATCAAGGTCTCGCAATCTCTTGGCTTTGCTATGCCTGCAGTTACAGTTCCATATGGATTGTAGTCTCCAGTATAGAGGACGCCTTGACACTCAATCATTGCAGAACCGACAACGTGACCTGCAGAAATAAATTCAAGTTCGAAATCATTTATCTTAAATTTTTCGTGATAATCATGAATAGTCGCTTTTTTTGCTCCAGTTCTTACTTTCATAACATCAGCAGTAGGTTTTGTCATGTGAGTATTAGGTCTCAAATGGTCAGAGTGTGCATGAGTTACAGCACCATCTGGGCGACCCTGTGAAGGATCAAGATATACTGCTCTTTTATCTTCTCTCAAACAGATGCCTTTGTAATTGAAAATATCCAATTATTTTCCACCTTTTAATCTAAATGTATATCTGGAAGGTTCTCTCCATCGGTGTCCCGTTAGGTATGTACATATTCCACACTTGAAACCAATTGCCACGACACCTCCATAGAGAGTAGCATTGTGTACTTTCTTCAAGGGAGATGTACAAACAGGACACGGTTGTCCCGGTGACGCAAATTCACCACGATGATGGTGGTGGCCACTCAAATCATCACCAGGTCTTATTCTTCTCCATCTTTTCACAACAGGATCATACCCAAGCCCTTGTTTTCTGAAATCGTTTTCATCAGGTTCAGGGGCAGCTCCTACAGATCTTGTCCGAATGTCAACTTTTATTTTTTTAGAGAGGATTGAAACAATTCTCATTCTTTCTGCAGACAACCTATATGTTTTATCTTTCTTTTTTAATTTCTCTAAAACTTTCTTGTGAAGTTTTGTCTGAGTATCTACAGAACCTCTTTCTTTCAGAACACCCGATACAACCTCAACAATTACTTTTTTCGTAGGCTTTCGGTAGTCCATAATATCCTAATAAACACATCAGTTAAAGGTTGTTGGGACTAGATAGTAATTTTTATTATCCCATTACAACAGTAGGTATACAACCGGAGGTTGATATGTCGTTTGAAGAAATAGATGAATTATTTTATTTGTTGGAGAATCCAACACGACGTAGGATACTTCAGTTATTGTCGGTTGAGCGCTTGTATCCTCTTAAAATGCACAAGCAATTATCACGTGACATAGATGTAACTCAGCAGGCAGTTGTTAAACATCTTAAGATTTTAGAAAAACATGGGCTTGTAGAGTCTCAAGATGAGCCTAGTAATCGAGGCCCGAATCGCAGAGTCTATAATGCATCCAGAGAAGTTTCCTTACACATAGACATAGGTCCCTCAACATACAAACAAAAAGCAGAAACTGATTTTGATATCAATAGCATCTCATCTCAGCATCAAAGAGTTTTAGATGTAATAGAAGAATCACGCCACATGGAATCAAAAACCAGAATGGATTTATTATCTAGAGTTTCTGAAGATTTAAGAAAATCAGTAGATGATGTCGAGAATGAGAGGCGCAGTCTGATGGCTCTGATTGGCGAGCTGAATAATGAAATCACACTTACAGCCCATGCAGCTGAATGTAATTACCAAGAAAGGCGTTTACTTCATCATATATTACATAATAAAGGTTACACTATTGAAAGTGCAGCAGTATCGTTGGGACTTCGAGAACCTGAGGTGCGTTTAGTGCTCGAAAATCTACAAACTAGAGGATTGACTCGATAATGCACGTATTCTTTAAATAGAATCCCAAAATCACTCAATAACTTCATATGTATCGACTACGAGATTATCTAGTTTTGATGTTTGCCATCTGTCTTTTTTTACCTTCAGTTCAAGCTGAAGATAATTTATATAGAATTGATGGAATTCCTGATAATTTGCACTATGAAACTGGTAAATCCTATCAAATCGATATTTCTGTAGATTCTCTTAACGTTTCCTACATTATAATAACAATAAGCAATGGAACTTTGAGTGAAACTGTAGACTTTGGCGAATCCAATCTGGAATTAAATTTAACGGATGGTAGTGAAGGATGGATTTTTCATTGGCAAGCACCCACTGAATCATTTGATTTAGGTGAAGGTAATGCCGAATTAGCAATAGTTTTCAAGGATTCAGATCATGAAATTTGGTCTACGTTCGATTCAATTTTAAGGTCGCCTGAGGTTGTAGCAGAAGGTGAATCTGGAGTTCCGCAATGGGCACTTTCACTGGCTTGGACTGGTGCTAGTGTAACAGTTATCCTGACAGTTTTTGGTGGTTTAGTTCTCAGACGTGACAGATTAACGTAAGGTATATATGCTATCCCAGCCGTCCATGGTTAGACTTCGGTCAAGAGGCTATAACATGAAACGTAGAATAATTAACAATGAAGAAGCTGTATCTCCAGTAATTGCCGTTATCTTAATGGTCGCTATTACAGTAGTAATGGCAGCAGTATTGTATGCATGGTTAGGAGGAATCATTGGAGGTTCTCCAAAAAGTCCACCTACAGGCAGTATGATGGTCGAAAATGATGGGACTGGTGTCTGGAAAGTTAGCATTATTAAAATGAATCCTACAGTCTCTATTAATTCCGTACATTGGTTTTTACTTGATGTCTCAGATATGACCAAAGTAGAAGGCATGGTATCAGATATTTACGGATTTAAAAATGGTGAAGGGCAAGCAGTAACTTATGTTGACAATGATTTTGATGCTAAGGTAAGTCCTGGAGATCAATTTGTAATATATCCCGGTTCAGCAGGAACTGCTTTGGAATCTTATCCTGATCTTTCAGATTATTCATTCCGTATGAAGTTCGATCCAACTGGAGATACCATTGGATATGACACTGAGTTTGCTTCTTAGAATCTGAATAAAAACTTGATGAAGTAATAGACTATTTTAGCTTAAGCTATATTTTGTATTATGCTAATTTTGACGTAAGGTATATATGCTATAGTAGTTATGGTATAATTCTGACTTCGGTCAGAGGACACAACAATGAAACGAAGAATAGTAAACGATGAGCAGGCAGTTTCACCTGTAATTGCTGTCATTTTGATGGTAGCTATTACAGTCGTTCTGGCTGCAGTACTGTACGTTTGGGCTAGCAGTTTCCTTGGTGGAACCACCAAGAATGCACCAACTGGCAGTATGATAGCAAACTCAGACGGACAAGGGACCTGGACAATATCTATTGTCAAGCTTAACCCACAAGTTTCCGTAAACTCTGTACACTGGTATCTACTAGATGAAGAGGGTAACACAAAGACTGATGGCTTAGTCTCTGATGTATATGGCTATTACTCTGGACAGGGTAAGGCTGTAGTATTCATAGACAACGACTTCAATGGAAAGTTGAGCCCAGGTGACAAGTTCGAAGTTCACCCGGCTGAACCAGACTCGGATTTAGCAGCAGTTAATGATGTAACTGACTACTCCTTCCGTATGAAGTTCGAGCCTAATGGTGATGTAATCGGTTACGATATAAGTCTAAAAGCATAGATTTAGTCACCAAAACAGAATGGAGATTATGTCTCCATTCGAAGGTAACTTGGGGATTTCGATCCCCATTTTACCAAACTTTTTTATTTTTTTAATCTAACCAGGGAACTCTCTGAATAGCTTTAGCTCCCTTGGATAATCCCTTTTCAATTTCAGCATTTGGTAACAATTCCAAGACTACTTCTGAAATAGTGGCATTACGAGGAGCTTTTCCAGTTTCTAATCTATCTTCATTTAATGAAGAGTCTGGATATTTTTTTAGAAAATCAATTGCACCGTCGTCCCATGGAGCTGGGCCTTTGTGTGGAATAATCTCAGGCAATTCAATTGATGCCGTTTCAAATACGAGATATCCCTTTTCGCCTAGGTTTGTATTCCAAGCAATAGGTTCAAAATCAGAGATAGCATTGTAAATTTTACGACCTTGTCTCTGAAGCCATGGCAGTACGGTCTCTTCATTACCACCCGGATGAGGAAGTATTACAGTGGTAATAAATCCTTGAAACGGTCTTTTCTTATTCTTTGGGAAAAAGAAATCTAAAGAAGGTTCAGCTAGAAAAGCTTTAGAGGCTAGTACAGCAGCCCCAAGACCTTTGAGAGTTACACCAGCCGCGACATTTCGATTATAGTCTACCGGATCGGCAAGCATAATTGGGGAGTTTGGAATATTATCAATTTTATCTAAAATAAGCTGAGGTCTCCAGTTGGCAATTTCGTTTATTAATTTTTCAAAACCTCCATACTTGATACATAAAATTTCAACCAAATAACCAGAAAAACCACCTATGGCTGAACTAGCACCATAGGCTCCACATCCCTTTAGAAATTGTTTAGTTAGTCTAATCTCGTCTTCCAGTCCGGAGATGTTTTTCTTTACCCATTCAGTATGAAATGGTGTTCTATCAACTGCAGAAATTGGTTTAGTTGAGCTTTCCACAGTATAGCAAGGAACAACATCTATTCCAATCCCATTGATATCTCCTCTTAGATAGGGGTGTTGAGCGTAGAGTTCTCTTCCATTAGGGAGAATTTTCTTCGCAATATCCAATCCCTCTTTTTTTAGATCAATATCATTATTAAATTTCAGAAAAATATCTATATCTGCACCTTTTAGGAAAGTTCCTTTGGCAACAGATCCTACTATCATTGAATCAAATTTTGCACTGTTTAGATTATTAGCTTTATCTATTAATTCAATTGCTAAATCTTCTATTTCTTTACTCTCGTCCTCATTGGGCTTGATTTGATTAATAACACTTTTGAGTAATTGATTCACTCTTCTTCATTAGGGGGGCTAGATTTACCTTTACTCCAGGCCTTTAATCGTTCTTTTTGAGCTCTATTTTTTAGAGTTTCAATGTCTTCTTTGACTGGAATTAAGATAGGAATGATAAATACAATCATTCCCAAAACTAGTGCAAAGAATCCCCATAAAATATATTTTCTTATTAAAAAAGTTTCCAAAAAAAAGCTTATTGAAAGTAAAGCAAATAAATTTGAAAACCATATAATTTTTCTATATGCTTTTTCACTAAAAAAGTATTTTCCGTCCTCATAGTTAATCTCAACAGAAAATTCAGCTTCAGGTATCTTTATTTTATCTAAATTAATCCGAGGTCTTTCTTTGTTTCGTTTTATTAGATAAAGTGTTACAAAGATACCGCCAGCAAGAAAAGCAACTTGCCCATAACCAGGATCTCCTGCCGCAGTAGCAGCCCAAATAGCATATACAACTGCCAACCAAATGGCTATTAGAATTGAGTAATATAAATTCATAACATATAATTCTAAACTCTGCTTTCCATGGTTATTGCTTCTACAGGGCAAGCAAAAGCACACAAAGTACAACCAACACAAGTATCATCCAAAATCAATGCTTTCTTTGATTCAAACTGAGAAGTTCTTGCTTTTAAATCCCATGAAATCATATCTATTGAAGCAAAATTACAATAATAAACACATTGTGTACAACCTATACATTTTTCATTATCTACTAAAGCAATGTAATCTTTTCCTTGAGGTAGAGATTTCAAGGTAATTTTTCTTAATTCTTTGAACATATCTTTTGCTTTCTCAATTCCTGTTGTCGGTAAGTCTTCCTCATCAAGAACGTCTTTCATTTTTGTTAACCACTTATTAGGTTTTTGAAAGAAAAGTGAGGTTGTAGTCATTGCTTGGTAAGCTGTAGTTCCTCCCACTAATTCTTCGGTAGCTTCAGCAGGAACTTCAACTTCTATTCCGGCAGCATAATCTACCATATTATCTACTAAATCAGGAAGGAATTTCCCATTATCATCGACGCAAGCTAATTTTGACATTGCTCCTTTCATCCATTCTTCGGCAGGCATTTCGAAATCTACATCGCAATCTACGCGATCATGTATTCTTGAACCACCTATGTCTTCTAGAGTTTTATCCCAATCCTTTCCAGATTGGCAGAAGAGGTCATATCCTGTATCTCCAAGTGCACAAATCGAGAAATTAGTATTAGATAATATTTTCCCAGCAGATGTTGCAGATTCATACAAATCTTCAGCATTATCTGGCATCTCACCTTCACCCCATGTTGAACAAACAATCATAACTCTAGACATCTTAGCCATAGATTTGATATCAAATCCATCCATGTCATGTACTTTCCCCTTCAATCCATATCGAGTTGCTTCTTGTTCCCAAGCTTCTGCAAGCCCTTCAGAATTACCGCTCTGCGATCCAAATAAAATGTGAAGATCACGATTGCCTTCTGAAACGAATTTAGTGAGGTCTGTTTCGGACACTAACTCTTTTCCTCCAAACAAGCGACTAAAAATTGCATTAAATCCATCATTTCATAATCATGATGATGGCCTTCTTCTGGGTTCATTCGCTCTTCATTTAGCATACACTGCATGTGCATGTAACATTTAGGACATCCTCCTAACATTAGATCAATACCTGCATCAGTTCCTTGATCTAATCTCTTTCGTCGCACTGCTTTCGTAGCATCATTACAATACATCATTGAGGATACACCACAACACAAAGCTCGGCTTTTGTTATTCTCTAATTCTACCATTGTCGCTCCATCAACGAGTTGTATCAAATCACGAGGTGCCTCATATTCTCCCATCATTCTTCCTAGACGACAAGGGTCATGATAGGCTACAGTTACATTTTCAGGGGCCTTGAATTTCAATCCTCTACCTTGTAATGTTTGTGTAATATGTTCAACTTTAATTCCTAAAGTTCCAGGGAGATCATAATCTACTGCAAAAGTACGATAGCATTCAGCACATGAGCAAGTTATAATTTTAATTCCAGATTCCTTCAACCTTCTCATATTATGTTCTTTGAGAGCGTCAAATACTTCGAGCTGTCCCTGCCATAATTGGTCATGTCCTGAACATTTGAATATATTCATATCTAGTATTAGAGGATCAATATCTGCATAATTCAATAATTTAATTGATGCAGCAGCAATTGAGGCATGATCGGCATCTCCTTTGTTCAGATGAGTAAATTTGACTTCCACATCCATAAAATCTACACATCCTGGAAAATATCCATATTCATGAGGCCTTTCAGGCTTCCAAGATTCTTCTTCTTTATTCATCGCATCTTCTACGATTAGTCTCTCAAAAAGAGGATGCGGAATTGTTCGTGAGTATGGTTTTGTTCGACTCATAGGCTTACTCCCATTGTAGTTAGTGCTCTTTGTTCTAATACATAGTCAATATATTCTATATTTTGTGGGCAAACGGCAGTGCACATACCGCAGGTAATACAAGACCACATTGCGACTCCATCGTGTTCGTTTTGGAATGTATTAAATATAATATTCAGTTCATGTTCTCCTTCCATATCTCTTACTGGACATATATCATCACAAAGACCACATTGATAGCAACGATTTAACTTGAATTCATAAATACGTTGCATTCTTCGATCTTTTATCCCATCAGTATATAGCTCAAATCGTTCTTCATCTGTTAATGGTTTTGCACCTTCAGAACGTCTTCGATCTAAAAACATGTAAGTAATTAATGCACAGCCTATAGGACCCCAGAGAGTAAGTTGTGATAACATATCCGTATCTACTTGTGGATAATAAATTGCGATATTAGCATTAATCGAGAAAACAGACAACATAATGACTAATGCAATTCCATATACTCCAATCGCAGCCCTTACAGGGTCTTCGATTGGTCTTCTTTCGTGACCTCTATTAATCACATCACCATATTGAGGGTCAATTATAGCACCTAAAGCCCGGTCAAGGAAAGGGACGGCGACTACAAGCCCGATAATCAGACCTTGAACTAAGGTGCCCCATACTTTTGCAGTCATTAGAAAAAGATTAATGTCTTCTAATCCTAAGAAAGGTATAGTGGATAATGGAAGCAATATTTGTATATCCCAAGCGACCTTCAAACATCCAAAAGCCCATAACAAGTACCAATCAGGTAACGGCGGTGGAAAGGCAGTACCTGCAGTTGGATCTGCAGCTTCATGCAATGGTGGCGGAATAAATGCGGCTAAATAGAAAAATAAGGCAATTATGTATAAACTTAAGACCGAATCTCTCGTTACTTCATGTGGATAAAGAGGCTCCCCCTTTATCATCTCAGCTTCAAGAACAGAGTGCTCCTCTCTATTTTCCAACTTACTTATTGTATCAAGAGATTGCTGTTCTTCTTGATGTTCATAAATCATTTGTACTGCATCATCTTCACTCATTAATGCGGTTCCCCCTCTCCTTGTATCCAGACAAGTGCCATGTGAATGATAATTAAAACAGTACCTATCAATGGAAGAACAAAAATATGTAACCAATACATTCTAGTTACAGTATCTCCAGTTAATTGAGTACCTCCAAATACAATTTGAGCCATTAGTGGGCCCATTGCAGGAATAGATGTTGCCATTTCCAACCCAATAGCTCCTGCAGCATATCCAAGAGAATCCCATGGCAGTAGATATCCTGTATAACCGAAGAAGATGGTAACCATCAATAGTATAGCTCCTAAAATCCAATTTACTTCACGTGGATTTCGATAAGCACCAACAAAGTACACTCTCATCATATGTAGAAATACGGAAGCCACCATGAAATGGGCAGACCAGTGGTGTATTGCTCGAATTATGTAACCAAATGTTACTTGAGTCATTATCAATTCCATGGACTGGTATGCACCAGATGTTGAATGACCATTTTCATCTAATATGAATTCTCCATCAGGTACGTAATAGAATCCCAAATAGATTCCTGTAATTGTAAGAATAATATATGCAAAAAATGATAATCCCCCTAAAGAGTAAAAAGGATACCAATACCATATTGATTTTATGTTATATCTTTCAGTGTGTGATTGTGGAATAGTCCGACCGGTAGAAGGTAATAGCGTGTAAACCACTGAGTAATACTCTCTTCTTGCCAGAGAAACGTAGCGGTGTAATGCAAATCTTTCATCTATCCATGCCCATGTATCGAATAATACTCTAGGAAGTAAACCAGTAAAATAAAGATATCCTACTCCGAAAACAGCACCAGCCATTGATAAGAATATTAATGGAAAGGTGTATTTCCTCATCAACTCTTCTAAAATTGGAGTCTCAGCACTAACTGGTAATGCAAAAAGAGCCAAGCACCCAATAACTAATGCAATAAGTTTGTTAAATTTCATAATTAGCCTTGTCCGCAATATTTCAGCCAGTCTAAGTGAGTAGTTAGACCTATCAACTCTCCGTTTTTTTCTTCAATGGGTACTACAGGAAGTCCATAAGGTGCAGGACCTTCTAGTAATTTGGCAGCCATTACCTCACGACCTTGTTCATCTATGTTTTTAATTACATCTAAAGGATCAAACAAAGATAAATGGCATGGACATAGAAACATATTTTCAAAGTCATTGCCAGAAATAGTACTCTTTCCTTGTGCTGTAAAAACAGGTTTACAGCATAAATGTGGACATTTATAGGTGTGATAGGCCATCATCATTGCATTTCCCTCATCAACACTTATTCCTAATCCTTCCATACTATCTTCAGAAGGTACCTTTGCAAGGGCTAATTGGATTTCACAATTTCCCAACTCTTCTTCTAATTCTTTTGGAGCCCAATTTACAATAGCTACATCCCATAGATTGAAGTCTTCTTTTTTAGCTATATCTCCGCCTTTATCTTCGTACCATTTACCCTCTTCTTTTTTGTAAGTAAGAGTTTCATGTGCGTCATCAGGATTGCATCTAGTAATTGGAGGTGGCAGTAATGTTTTAAGAGCAGGAACGGTAAGTGCACCAGTCATTCCAGCTCCAGCGATTCCAATCGCCCCTTGTAAGAATCCTCTACGTGTGATATTCATTTTTAACGTTCAAGTTTGGTAATAACTTTCCTCCTTCGTTTTTTAGCTTCTAATACATCCGGCATGAAAGACCTTCTATAGAAGTCAATCATAAGTCCCATAATTAAGAATGCCATACCTATGGTGAATGATAAGAATTGTTGATCCCATCCTTCCATAATTCCGTAAATAAATAAAGAATCATACATCAGTTCAAGTAATAGTAACGCTAGTACAATTGCAAAAATTTCAAGTTGTTCTTTTCCAGGTATATTTCGTAATTCCTTTCCAAGTTCTTCATCTTTGTAAGTACCTAATATCTTTTGAGCATCTTCTGAAGTGAGTTCGCCCTTGGCAACCTTTTCTAGAATTTCGTTAACCTCGGTAATGAGCACTCCCTCCTCTAATTACTACATAAGCAACAAATATTGAAAAGAAAACTACGCCAAGAGCAATAAGTGCTATCCAATACTGCATTAATGACACTCCAAGTTCATGAATTGATACCTCTTCCGAAGCTAGTTGAGGTGTTCCTAAAGATATGGCTGTAAAATAAGACCATTGATCACCATTAGTTCCTAAACCATTTACTACATTAAAATACATAGTGAAAATAGCATCCCCAGCACCCTCAGAGGGAGCAGTCCATTGAAATGTCCAATTTCGGGCATCATTACTGTTAGCATTATGAGAGATGTAAGAACCATCGCCTCCAATCCAGTAATTTTCATTAGTTTGATATGCACCTTCACTCACTTCACTTAGAAAACCACCATAGCGTATAGCGTCTTCTTCAGATACAACATTTGAGTCACTTATCTGAAGAGAGAGATTGTATGTTTGTTCGGGAATATATTTTTGAGGTATTCCTTCTAATCGGTACATTCCTTCATCAAGTTGAGTGTCTGCATGACAAGAACAACCATTCACAATAGCATCCGCAGCCCATTCATCACCTGCTCCTTCTTGAGCGCCACCAGCAGGATATCCATCCACACTTTTACCAGCTATCAGTGCTGTTAGAATCAGCAATGCAAACAGACTGTAATTCATGGTGTTACGTATGTCCATACTGCGCCCTCAGAATAGGTGCTTTACGAGGGAAGTATCTGCTATATAAAAATATGCGATAATAAATGTCGTTTTTCACCAAACATATCTGCTTAATACATTACTCCATTTCATATAATATGAAAAGTCCAACATTAAGCAGTAAAAGTAGCTTATTTTTGGTTGGATTTCTAACGATTTTACTAAGATATCCTATCACTCCAACACCAACCGGTACTGATAATTTTTATTATATCTCAATGGCTAAATCGATTATATTAAGCGGGCAAATAACTTGGGCTGAAAACATATTATCACTTTATGGTTTATTTCCTGGAACTACTCCTTTAGGTCCAACATTATTGGCATCGACCATTACTTCAGTTACTGGGCTTTCTATTTTTGAGTACATATTAATACATACGATATCTTTGTCCCTAATCTCAACTTTTGGATTTTTTATGTTGACTGGTGAACTTACAAATAATTTCCGTAGTAGATGGTTTGCAACTTTATGTTTTTCATTCGCTCCTAGATTTTTAACATTTTCAATGTGGAGAATTTCTCTTAGATTTAGTTTTATTGCTTTGCTGCCCTTTTTTATTTGGTTACTTCTTAGACTATCTCATACAAAGTATGGTCGTTATCCTCTCCGTATTATTTCGTTAATATTTATAGTAGGATTAATATTACCCTCTTTACATAGAATGGCATTATTATTTCCAGGAATATTGCTAGCCTTTGTAATGTCTACTTTATGTTATTATTGGCAAGAAAATGCTACAAATAGAGAAAGAGCAGGCAGACAAGTTTTGGGTTTTTTACTTTTTTTATCAGCATATCTTTTTTATCTTCAGTATTTAGATTTTTCACCTTATAGTCCGGATGATGAAATTCTTGGAATCTACTTTTTTAGCGGCAGTGGAATATTTTCCTCTATACTAAACTTATTAATGTATTATATGATAAATGTTGGCCCTTTTCTTTTTATATCTATCCTCGGAATAGTATTCTGGGTTCAGGAGGGTCGAGTTTCACAAGGATATTTCTTTTCTATGTCATATTTGGCACTTTCTTTTTTTGTAATATCAGACATACTTTATATTCCATATTTAGTAACATTTGGCCTTCTGTTAATGATTGTGCCTGGGATGGATTTTTTCATAGATAATTTAGAAGATAATCCAAATAGATTAGCTGTTTTATTTTCTATATTTACTATATTAGTTAGTTCATTTTCATATTATGATCTTGATTATAGAGTTAATGCGCATGAGCGTGAAGAAGTGTACTATACTTATTATGTTCGCGAAAGTAGTATTTCAGCATCTCAATGGATGGCAGATAATCTAGAGGGTTCTTTATTGGAATCTAACGATGAAAAAAGGGAACGAAGATTAGCAACTTATTCGAATATGGTTTCAATTAAAGATTCTAATGAATTGTCTTCAGGCCTTATATCTTTAGATGATATGGAAATTAAAAGAATATCGTTAAAAGACATGTATTGGAAATCTCAAGATCATCTATGGGATTGGAACAACAGTTCATCATTATCATATAATATTCAGAAAAATATTTCAATATCTGTTGTTAATTTAGGAATGTCAGATTCTAGCGGCAAGTCTTCGACACTTTCAATAATCTTTGATCCTTACTATGAATCTATGCCAGATTTTACTTATAGGATCTATTCTAATGATGAATTGGCAGCATATTGGACTTTAGACTATTGATAAATGTGCTAATGTTTTTATACCGGTCTGACTGGCGCCATAACCTCAATAGGAGATAAATAATAAATGGCAAGAATTCATGCACGACGTAAAGGACGCTCAGGCTCTAGCCCACAGACTAGAGAAAATAATCCTAAATGGTCACCTAAATCTAAAGATGTTGAAAAGACGATTATTGAGTTAGCATCTGAAGGTCATTCTACTTCACAAATAGGTATTGCTCTAAGAGATACTCATGCAGTACCAAGTACAAAATTAGCAACAGGTAAATCAATTTCTAAAGTATTAGCTGAAAAAGATTTATCGCCTTCTTTACCTGAAGATTTAACTAATCTTATGCGGAAAGCAGTTCGTTTGGGCGAACATTTAAAAATTAATAAAAAAGACATACATAATACACGTTCTTTGCGTTTAACAGAAGCTAAAATACTTCGTCTAGCAAAATATTATCGTTCAAATAATGTTATTCCAGCAGATTGGAAATATTCATTAAGTAACGCTAAGCTTTTGGTAGGCTAGTCTAATAGTTTGCTCATATGGGCAATTTTAATCTTCTAATAATTGGCGGTTCAGCCCATTTAGTTGATTTGGATTTAGAGGTTTTAGAAATAAAGAATTTTGGCCGTTTTCCAACTAAAGTTTTACTGAATAAAGAGTTTGGGAAGGAATTTAATTTATTAGATAAAAAGTGTATTCTTGTAGATTATAATTTATCTGATTTACAATTAAATATTAAACGAGGTCCGCAAATAATATCTCCTAAAGATATTGCTTGGATCATCTATAAATCAGGCCTTTCCACAGGCAAAACTGTGGTTGAAGCAGGCAGTGGTTCTGGTGCATTAACTTTAGCCCTTGCTCAAACTGTAGCTCCAAATGGGAATGTAATTACTTTTGAGAATAATACAAGACATTTTAATATAGTTCAAAAAAATATTAAAATGAGTCCTTGGACTAATTTAGTAGACCTTCGTAATGAAGAATTAAAAGATTCGACTCCTACTGTAAAGTCTTCTTCAATTATATTAGATCTTCCTAATCCTTGGGAATTAGTAAAGTGGTCAAAGGAATCTCTGCATATAGGTGGGTTTCTAATATGTTATATTCCAACAGTAAATCAAATCAAAGCCCTGATGGATTCTTTAGATGGTTGGAAGGAAATAGAAGTTACAGAAATAATTCAAAGAGGTTGGCAATCACGTTCAAGTGCCTTAAGGCCAGATAACACTGGTATTGGACATACTGGATTTATTGTATCTTCTAGATGGAATGGCTAATGCAGACACAATAATTTAGAAGCCTTTCTAATGAAGGGTAATGACTGAAGTTAAAGATTTGATAATAATTGGTTCAGGCCCAGCAGGATATACTGCCGGTTTGTACGCAGGAAGAGCAATGCTTAATCCTACTCTGTTTGCAGGATTTGCAAGTGGTGGCCAATTGATGTTAACAAGCGATATTGAAAATTTCCCAGGTTATCCCGAGGGCATTGGTGGGCCTGAGATGATGATTGAGTTAAGATCGCAAGCGTCTCGATTTGGCTGTGAAATAATTGATAAAAACGTAGACTCAGTTGACTTTTCTAAAAGGCCCTTTAAACTAAATGTTGGTAAAGAGATACATTTAGCCAACTCAATAATAATTACTACAGGAGCTGAGGCAATTTGGTTAGATGCCGTAAATGAGGATGTTCATAAAGGCCGTGGTATTTCAACGTGCGCAACCTGCGATGGGGCTTTTTTTAGAGATAAAGAAGTAATTGTTATTGGAGGTGGAGATTCAGCTATGGAAGAAGCTACATTTTTAACAAAATTCTGTAGTAAAGTAACTATAGTACATAGAAGAGAAGGATTGCGTGCATCACAAATAATGGCAGACAGAGCCAAAGCAAATACAAAAATTAATTGGAAACTAAATTTTAGCATAAAGGAATGGTTGGGTTCGGAAGGAAATTTTGAAGGCGCCCTTTTAGTAAATACAAAAACTGGAGCTGAGGAAAAGTTAGGTTGCGACGGCGCCTTTATTGCAATCGGACACAAACCAATGACTTCTTTTTTGAATGATCAATTAGAAACCGATGAAAATGGATATCTTCTTTGGAAAGAAAATACAATGACTAATGTGCCGGGTGTTTTTGCAGGTGGTGACGTAGTAGACACGAGATATCGGCAAGCTATAACTGCAGCAGGTATGGGTTGTATGGCGGCTATAGATGTCGAGAAATGGCTAGAAAATAACAGTCATTAGTTTAACATAATACTTTTTGAACCCCTATTAGATGAGTTCATGTGCAGCGTCAGCTATCCTTAACAAAATCCGATGAAGGAGTGAGTCCCGTAATTGGTACAATTCTAATATTGGCAATTATGCTTACAGTTACTGGAACTATGCTAGCTTGGGGTATTCCTCAAATTCAGCAGAATGAAGCTTATGCAATATACACTTCAGCTCAAAATAACCTTTTGAACTTTGACACTGATTTAGATCATGTTCTTGCTCAAGGAGAGGGTGCGTCTCGTACTTCAACAATCTCATTTAGTTCAGGTACTTTTGTTCACCGTGAAAACTTAGATGAAATAAGATATTACTATACTGCAGTTCCTTGGTCATCTCCAAAGATAGTGGGAGTTAAAACAGGTTCAGAATCACTTGCGATAAAGGATGATTTAGATACTGTAGAGAACTATAGAGTTACTTTAGTTTATCCAGATGGGACTCAATGGACTGGTGATTCTTTAGATTCTTATATTTCAGATTTCCCGCCTCTTGATTATGGCGTTAAAGCCACATATACTAGCACTAAAAATGAAACACAAATAGGTGGTTTTTTCATATATGGTACGGATTCTTTGTCTTACAAATATGCTTCAGTCTCAGGTGTTTTTAAAATGAGAATGTTAAACGGCGGTGTTGTTTCTAAAGAACCTGGAGGTCAATTCTATGTTAGTTCACAACCTCTTACTAGATCAGTGATAAATGAAGAAGTTGGAAAAGAAGATACTTATGATTCATTAACATTTTATCAAACTGATTATAATCTTTCTTCATCTATAAAATCATTAATGGCTGGTAACTTTAATTTTGATATTCGTAACCAGGGTGGAAACGATATTTCTCTTAATATTTACAGTTTACGAATAGCTTTTGATGGTGAGAGTTCATCAGCATTCCAAAGACATTACATGACTTACAACAGTTTTGATGCAGCAGATTATCAATTTGAAAGAACTGATTCCTTGGTAGCTCATTCTGCATTTCAAAATGAAGGTGTTGAACAAAATATTTTATATTCACAATCTACACCATTTGATTTTAGATTATTAGAGAGGACAATACATGTCAAATTTAGCTTACGATGATTCAGCAGCATCAGAGCTAATTGGTTATGTTTACACAATCGCAGTTTCAATTTTAATTTTATCATCAATAATGCTTACTTCCACTACAATGCTTAATGGAAACATGGCAAATACTGCGCAGGAAGAGGCTGAACAGTTGGCCCTTTATTTCCAATTATCCGTTGAAGATTTATTGACAACTGTAAGAGAATATCCAGATTCTTCACCAGTTATTAAATTGAATACAGGTATCGAATCCATAAATCATGGAATCAAGTACAAGTTGGATGGTACTGATGAGGGTCTTAAAGTTACTACAATACAGCCTAGAGGTGGTGAATTCGAGGTCACATTTCCTCTATTTCCGGCTACTGCAATAGAGACTACTAGTGGTTCACCATTGATATCGACGTCTTCTTATATAGTCATATACTATGATGATAATCTAAAGGTTGTCAAGTTAACCACTGGATGATAAAATGAGCGCAGCCAAAGAAACAATGGAAAATGCTTCGAGTTTACTCGGTGAGCAGGAAGAAGAGATTGATGAGTCGAAACTTTCTTGGCTTCAGCGCCGTAGACTCAATAAACAACGTAAAGCAGAAGAAAGGAAGCGTAAAGCTGCAGAAAAAGATGGCGTAATTCATGACTTAGTCATGGATGATATTGAGATAGGTGAAGATTTTGAAGAGTTAGACACTTATCCAGTCCATCCACCTTATTCGTATGTCAGAGTTTTATTTGATAAAAGAGATTATTCTAGATTTTATTATGTAGTTGAACCAAAAGCTTCGAAACAAGAAAAAGAAGATTTAGCTACAATTAAACTGGTTCTTCAAAGGGCTCTTAATATTGATCGTGAGACTCTTGATGAGACTCAAGAAGATTTCTTGAAGCAAGCAGTAGATGATATCTTAGACAGCTATAGGCTCAAATCGCGTAAGAGCAATCGAGAAAAAATTCATTATTATATTGAAAGAGATTTAATTGGTTATGGTAAAATAGATACTATGATGAAAGATCCGAATATTGAGGATGTTTCTTGTGATGGTCCTGGTGTCGAAATATTTGTTTACCATAGACGTTTTGAATCCTTACGAACAAATGTAATGTGGGAAGATGAACTCGAATTAGAACAGTATATAATTCGTATGGCACAACGCTGTGGAAAGCATATCTCTATTGCAGAGCCATTATTGGATGCAACTTTGATGGATGGTTCACGTATTGTTATGACACTTGGCCGTGAAGTTTCAACAAAAGGTTCGACATTCACCATACGGCGTTTTAGAGATGAACCTTTTACTCCAGTTGATTTACTTGAATTTAAAACATTTTCATCAATGCAAATTGCATTCTTTTGGCTAGCAATGCAATATGGTATGTCGATGCTTTTCGTTGGTGGAACTGCTTCAGGAAAGACAACATCTTTGAATGCTTGTTCACTTTTCCTTCCATGGCAACATAAAATTGTAAGTATCGAAGAAACAAGAGAATTGAATTTACCTCATCCAAATTGGATTCCAGGTTGTACTAGACAAGGTTTTGGAGGAGAATCTGGAGGTTCAGGTGAGAAAGCAGCTGGAGAAGTTGACATGTATGATTTGTTAAGGGCAGCACTTCGTGAGCGTCCTGAATACATAATTGTTGGAGAAATTAGAGGTGCTGAGGCTTATGTTCTTTTCCAGGCCATGGCTACAGGACATACAACATATTCGACTTTCCACGCAGATTCTATTCAGAGTTTAGTACATCGTCTTGAAAATAAACCTATTGAGATTCCTAGAGTATTAATTCCGGCATTAGACGGAATTTCTATTCAAATTCAGACTCGTGTAGGAGGAAAGCGTGTTCGAAGAAATAAAGCAATTGTTGAAATTATAGGAATAGATCCTCATTCACATGAATTGTTAACCAATGAAGCTTTCAGATGGGACAACACTATTGATGAATATGTTTTCACAGGTAAATCATATATTTTTGAAAAAATTATGATGAAGGCAAATTTAAATCGTGTTGAGATAATGGATGAAACTAAGAGGCGCCAATTGGTTATTGAATGGTGTCTAAAGAAAGGAATTAGAGATTACAAAGATTTTGCACGTGTTGTGGCTGAATACTATGTTCATCCTGAAGATGTAATGCGTCAAGTTTACGAAGATATGCAAGTAGGTGGCAAGAAACGTCGTCGCAAAGTTGAAGACAGAGATATGGATTTATCAAGGGACGATGAGGAAGTAGATGTTGGAGATTTCCCACCTAAGGTAAGACAAAAGTACCAGACTCGTGAAGCCAAAGAACAGGCTACTAGAGCAAAAAACGATGCTAAAATATCTCAGACGGACGACCCAACTAAGAGAGCTAAGTTAATTGCAAATGAGGAAGCTAGGCGTGAAAATGCAGAAGTAAAATTACAAAATGATTTATTGAAAGATCAGGCATATTATGTGCCATTGAAACAATTAGTTCCATTGACCAAAGAAGTTGATATCGGTGATGTTTCCTCTCTTAACGAGGTTGAAGGTCGTAGAATTCTAAAAGCAGTATTGTCTGAAATGAATGCCAGATCTAAAGCAGCAATGAATATTGATAAAAGTGCTGAAGGTCAGAAATCCGCGGCAGTTGAAAATGAAGAAGCGCGCCAGTCTAAGGCGTTGATAAATTTGAAAACTAATTTAGCTAGTAGAGTGCAACGCTCTGCCAATCCACGTTGGTGGCATAAATGGCTCTGACGGGTTTTGAAACATTCAGTAGAGTTTTATTCGGTTGGTTAGGCCGTATGTTAACGAAAGATTCACTATCTTTCAAAAATCAATTAGTTAAAGCTCGTATTCCACTTTTAGCAGAAGATTATGTGGCTACTACTGTAATGCAAGTTGTTTTAACTTTTTTAGTTGGTTTAGTTGTCACATTGCTCCTTCTTGGTGTAGTAATTCCTCAAATTGAATCTATGGAAGATCCGAATGCAGCCCCTACTATCAATAGTCAAACTGGAGAAACGATAAAACCAACGTATTCAATTTCTCTTTTTGTTGAAATAATTATAGCTGCAGTATTATTGTTGGTATTGCCCGGTTTAGTGGCATTAGTTCAGTGGTTAACTCCAGCATTATTAGAGAGTAGTAGAGCTTCAGATATGGACAAACAAATTCCTTTTGCAGCTAGTTATGTGTCTGCAATGGCTGCAGCTAATGCAACACCTTCCATGACCTTCAAATCCCTTGCTCGAAATAAAGACATATATGGTGAAATCTCTCATGAGGCTGCTTGGATTTTTCATAGTATGGAGTTTATGGGTCGTGATTTAGTAACAACATTAAAGGAAGCTGTAGACAGGACTCCTTCTGAAAGATTTGCTGAATTTATTCAGGGAATTATTGGGACTGTGACTGCTGGAGGAAATCTAAAGCTTTATTTCTTAAACAGAGCAGAATATTATGGTCAACAAAATAGAAGCCACGTTAAGGATGTTTTACAACAGATGGCTCTATTTTCCGAAGCTTATGTTGTTGTAGCTGTAGCATTGCCTATTTTTGCAATGATTATTGCAGTTATTACGTTCTGGGTTTCTGGAGCTGGAATGCAGCTTGAACAGATACACATGTATCTATTAGTTTTTGGAGGATTTCCAGTTATTCAAATAGTTTTCTCAGGTCTATTTTATTCACTAAGTCAGGAGGTTTCAACTGATTAATGTCAATAAAAGGAAATCTTCAGAATAAAGTCTACGCAGATCGCCGTACTGGCGTTAAGAGGCGTTGGATGGAATATTGGAAAGTCAATCGCTGGTTAAGTGTAAAAAATAAAGATGCTGACTGGGGTCCTGCTCTAGTTGCAGCCTTTTCAATATTATTAGCACTTTTATTTTTTGCAATTGCTAATGAAGATATAAAAACTGATGCGCTCACTCCAATGGAAGATAGAGATAATGATAAACAATTTGATAATCCTTGGAATTTGAATGATGGTCGATTTACTTTTACTTTAGGAAATACATATGCTGAACCGCAGAACGGAGAAAGATATGAATTAATTACAGGTTTAGGTTCACCTTTTGCAATTACAAATAATGAAACTAAAGATAAAGATCCTTTCGTAAATGGCATTGATGAGGAGATGACTGCCGATATATGGCTTCGTAGTTATCCTGAAATTTCAGCTATAGATTACATTGTTTTTGGTTTAATTGCTTTGATGTACCCTTATGGATGGTATGGCAAAAGGCAAGATGCAATTCGAGCACGGGTCGAG
>Ga0233427_10001565_pt1 | contig 24113 bp, 24 predicted proteins | sample SI_118_April2016_5_FD_179885 | JGI IMG/M metagenome (GOLD analysis project Ga0233427, IMG submission 179885) | Seawater microbial communities from Saanich Inlet, British Columbia, Canada - SI_118_April2016_100_MG | ecosystem: Environmental > Aquatic > Marine > Inlet | place: Canada: British...
TAATCGATTTGTTGTCGGAACCGGCATTAAAGTTGTAATTTGAGCCGGCACGGCCGAGCTTATCCTTGAGCGCTTTCAGAAGATCATGCCGGTTTACCTCAAACGGGTTCTCGTCGGGCCAGACAATGTTGACGAGTTCCATGCCTGGATCGTTTCCGGCAGATTGGACGGCCAGAAGCCTACCCCCTGGCCCAAGGCTTCGCACCAGCGGGGCAAGCACTTTTTCAGCCTTGAACTGCGCGCTCATTCGGGCGCGCCAAGGTTGGGCGGCCAGTATCAGATCATAGTCACCGGAAACCTGTCCACGGCGAGGTATGACAGAGTCAAGCAAGAATCGGTTGTCCTCCCGGAAAATTACCAGGACTGAGGGTCGGACATAACGGGGGTTTCCAGTCTTCTCGCTGACTTTGACTTCCCACCCATCCACGAGGATGTCGTCGATGGCCTTTAACTGCTCCCCGTATTCCTGAGCGGAGTCGCCCTGCAGGGAAATCTCGTGCCAGTTAAGTGCTGCTGCAGCAGCCATGTTTCCAGGCATCAACCAGGGCGCTTCACTGTAAAAAAGATTGGTAATACAGATAACGCTAGCCGGGTGTTCAGCGAATCGGTCGGGTAGGTTATCCAGACAGAGTCGCACGTCCTCCAGGCTGATCTCTTTGCCGACGACAAAAAATGGAATCGTTGGGAATTTTTGATGGGTTGCGCGCAGCAGATAGCTCAGCACCGAGCCGTCCCCCACGCCTGCGTCAAAAATGCGAAGCGCCGGAGGCACGGGCTGTACATGGGACAGTTCATGCGCCGCACGTTCTGCCACTTTCCATTTCTCGTCACAGGTATTCACAAATCCGAGGTATTTCTGCCGGTTGTCGTAAAAGCGAAATGGCCGTGTTTGGGGCGACGCTTTTTTGGCGCTGATGTCTTTTTGTGACGAGGCCGGTTCATGGGGCGCGCCATTAGACTTATCCCGACTGGGGGCGACTAAGGAGACATTGGGCGTAAGGGAAAGCGGATGGGAAAGGGCGCTTTTCTTGCGAATAAAGTCGTGAATCTTATGAACGGTGTTAATCGTGATCCCTTTTCCGGTACGGAGCCTCTGGCACAACTTGCCATCGTTGACTGCCTGGCGACCGAATGTGGTTTCTGCCATGTCATAGGAGCGGCAGAAGCTCTCGATATCCGACAATAAAGAGCGGATCGAGTCCTGCGGCCCAGTTGCTGCCTGTGTCTGCATTACTTCAGTTACCTCCGTACGGAACCTTTCTGGTTGCAATCGACTCACCCACGGCTGAGTTTTGAAAACTTTCCGAGGCCTCGCGATCTTTGTCGCTTGGGCAAACGCCAACTTAGAGATTTTTCCGAGGACTGTAAAGACTTTTTTTAGAAATAAAAAAAGTTTCTTAGGAAGTGGGCAACGTTTTCATTTTTTAAAAGATACTTTTTTTACGGTAAACAAGGGATTTTTTATAATATCCTCGAGACATTTTCCCTGTTTCAGCGATTGGCTACTCGATAAATAGGACACGGCCCACTTCTATCCCACTTCTATCCCACGTTCTGCCCACCAATTTCCAATCGAGTGTGGCCACGATGATGGGTTTGTCAGTGGCTCCGATCCTGATCGAGATAAGGCAAGTAGGGTTAAAAACGAGTCGTGAGTGCCCGGGTATATTTAGGCTCCTCAATTCAGCTTGAACGTGGGCGGCGGTGAATTCGCTACCGCGTCGCGCTTGCACCTTAATTTTCGTTTCGAACAGGCCAAGTATGACCATTAAAGACTTCAAAGAGATCTGGGATCAAAAAAGAGAGATTCTGTCGGCAAATCCTGATAAGTGCGCTGTCAAAGTAAAGGCTGATAGCCGACTGGTCGACGGTTTTATGAGTCGGGTGAAAGCACGTGAGTTCGATATTGTGGTGGATCAGAACAAAGGGATGGGTGGCACGGATCAGGGCCCCCGGCCCGGTGAATACGTGCTGGCCGCGTTGGCGGCCTGCCATGAGGTTACCTATCGTCTCTACGCCGATGCGTTAGGGATTCCTCTGGAAGAGGTATCCGTCAGTGTGACGGGCCATTCCGACGCGAGAGGGTTCTTCGGAATGGACGATTCGGTGCGGGCTGGTTTTTCACATATCACCGGGGAAATTAAAGTCCAGACCTCAGCCAGTGACCAGGAGCTAGAACGTCTTCGGCAGGCGGTTAATCAGCATTGCCCCGTTCTCGACGATTTGCGAAATCCGGTATCTGTTGAATTAAATCTAGTGCGCAAATAAAGGAGGGCGCCCGAAGGGCGCCCTGCAATCTGCAATGGCATTCAAGAAACTTTAGTCGGACGGCCGGTTGTGTTTCTTTCGGGCAGGATTGAGTTATGATGATTCGCTTGGAAAATTAGGTGAAGAAGCTAAATGTCAGCCGACATCGAAACCATTCGCGGTATTCTGGTTGAACGCAAAGTCATTGCGGTAGTCGGGCTATCGGCAAACTGGTGGCGGCCTAGTTTTTTTGCGGCGAAGTACATGCAGGATCATGGCTACCGGGTTATTCCGGTGAATCCGAATTACGACGAGGTCCTGGGCGAAGTCTGCTACCCGTCCCTGGAGGCAATCCCGAAAGATATCGGTGTTGAAGTGGTTGATGTCTTTCAAAAGTCTGAAGCGGCAACATCGGTTGCCAAAAGTGCAGTTGGCATTGGTGCCAAAGTGCTCTGGCTTCAGATTGGCGTAATAAATGATGAGGCTAAATCGATCGCGGAGCAGGGCGGCCTTGAGGTAGTAATGGACCGCTGCGTCAAGATCGAGCATGGGCGACTGCTCGGGGGGCTCAATCTCTTCGGCGTAACCACCAAGGTGATCTCGGCTAAACGACCCCGATGGCTGGTCTATTGAAAATGGGAATATCCTTGGGAAAACGTTATGAGTGACCGCGAATTCGGTTTTGAGACCCTTTGCCTGCATGCGGGCCAGGTACCGGACGCTGCTACGGGGTCGCGTGCGGCGCCGATCTACCAGACCACGTCCTATGTATTTGACACCACGGATCATGCGGCGAGTCTTTTCAACCTTCAGACCTTTGGTAATGTCTACTCCCGGATAAACAATCCAACCAACGCAATGCTGGAGGAACGGCTTGCAACGCTGGAGGGCGGTCGAGCGGGACTGGTGGTCGGGTCCGGTATGGCGGCGCAGATGGTGGCGTTACTCACCCTGCTGGAGGCAGGCGATGAATTGGTTGCTGCAAGCACGCTGTATGGCGGGACGTATTCACAGTTCGACTACACCTTTCGTCGGATGGGAATCCAAACCCATTTTGTTGATCCAGACGATCCTGAAAATTTTGCCCGGGCGATCACGCCGGCCACCAAGGCAGTTTATGCCGAAACTATTGGCAACCCGCTAAACAATGTTCTGGATATCTCAGCGGTTGCGAAGATTGCGCACGATGCGGATATCCCGTTGGTGATGGACAACACCTTTGGGACGCCTTACCTCTGCCGGCCTTTTGAATTCGGGGCGGATGTGGTGGTGCATTCGGTGACCAAATGGATCGGTGGTCATGGCACCTCGATTGGTGGCGCAATTGTGGAGTCGGGCAAGTTTCCCTGGGATAGCGGCAAGTTTCCCGGCATGACCGAGCCGTCTAAGGGATATCATGGCATCCGCTTCTACGAAACCTTCGGGGATTTTGGCTTCATCACCAAGGCACGCATGGAGACACTTCGCACCCTTGGCCCAACGATGAGTCCGTTGAGTGCGTTTCTTTTTCTTCAGGGCCTTGAAACCCTGCCGCTTCGTATGGATCGGCATTGCAGCAACACCCTGGCGGTAGCGAACTTCCTGAACGATCACCCCTTTGTATCATGGGTCAAATACGCCGGCTTGCCGGATAATCCGTATCACGAACTTGCGAATAAGTATCTGCCCAAAGGCGCAGGCGGGGTTCTGACCTTTGGCATCAAGGGCGGCCAGGAAGCGGGTGTCCGTTTCATCGAAAATGCACAGTTTCTGAGCCATCTTGCCAATGTGGGAGATGCCAAAACCCTGGTGATCCACCCCGCATCCACGACCCATCGTCAGTTGAACGAGGAAGAGCAGGCCAGCGCTGGAGTCACCCCGGATATGATTCGAATGTCGGTCGGGCTCGAAACGTTGGACGATATACTCTGGGATATTGATCAGGCGCTTACGAAGTCACAGAAATCCTGAACGGTAGCAAGGGCCGCTGTCGCATCATGAACTGCTGTCACCACTATCAGTTTACTCCGGGCAATGAACAGGTCTTCTCGGCCGACGTTACGCGTATCCGCTATGGCCATGGGGTGCTTCAGGAACTGGGTCAGGAGGCTCGTGCCCTCGGTATCCGCCGAGCCGCGGTCTACACGGATCGACTCGTGGCGTCCCTGCCGCTTTTTCAAGAGGCGGTTGAGGCATTGCGCCGTGAGGGCATCGAGACGGTTATCTACGATGAGGTTCGCGTAGAGCCCACCGACATATCTTTTAAAGATGCTGCTGCATTTGCCAATAGCAGCACCTTTGATGGTTTCGTTTCGATCGGGGGCGGGTCAGTGATCGACACTGCCAAAGCGGCGAACCTATATAGCACCTGCCCGGGAGACTTCATGGACTATGTCAATGCGCCGATCGGGCAGGGCCTCGCGGTGCCCGGCCCCCTTCGACCGCATCTGGCATGTCCTACCACCGCCGGTACCGGCAGCGAAAGCACTGGCATCGCGGTTTTTGATCTTCTGGAAATGAAATCCAAGACCGGTATTTCATCCCGGGCCATGTTACCGGACAGGGGTATTATCGATCCGCGCTGGACCGAGTCGTTACCCGCCACTGTGATGGCGGCTACCGGTTTTGATGCCATCAGCCATGCGCTGGAAGCGCTTACGGCCAAGCCTTTTACCAGTCGTCCAAGACCCGAAAGTATCTCGGGCCGGCCAATGCCCCAGGGCGCTAATCCCTTCAGTGACACCCTGTGCCGGGAAGCCCTGCGCCAGGCAGGGCGGTACCTCGTCCGGGCGGTCAGCGAGGCTACGGATCATGAGGCAAGGCACGCCATGATGTACGCCGCCACGTTGGCGGGAGTGGGTTTCGGCAATGCGGGCTGCCATCTTCCGCACGCGATGTCGTATCCTGTCTCAGGCCGGGTGCAGAACTACTTCCCCGATGGCTATCCTGAAGGTGAAGCAATCTGCCCACATGGGATGTCTGTGATCGTAAATGCTCCGGCTGCCTATCGGTTTACTGCGCCAGGCTGCCCCGAGCGGCATACCGAAGGCGCGCAACTATTGGGCGCTGATACGGGAGAGGCCGAGCCCGCTGATGCAGGCACGGTCCTTGCGCAGCACCTCGAAAAAATGATGCGGGCGACCGGAGCACCTAATGGCATCGGCGGGGTGGGTTTTACCGAAGATGCGGTCGACGGACTGGCAGAGGCAGCAACGGCCCAGCAGCGGCTGCTGCTGGTAGCGCCTGTTGCGGTCAAAGAGGCTGACCTGAAGATGCTTTACCGTGAGGCGCTCAGCTACTGGTAGGGCGCTGATGCGATGGCGCATCAGGCATCGATTGTCGTTGCACCAGTCTCGGTGCGGATTATCTTTCCATCTTTGATGAGGTGCACGGCGAGGACAGCCTCCGTGCCGGCGTCCGCAAAATCCGCGACATGGTGTTCCACGAGTATTTCATCATTCTCGTATATGCATCTCGCATCCTGCGGCCAGCGGAAGGTTTCTGCATCCATCATAGAGCAGAGCAGCGCTTCCATCTCGGATTTGTTCAGTGTAGCCCCGTAGCGGTGGCGGATAAAGCGGTAGTCGTCATCCAACAGATTGACATAGGCTTTTGCATCCCTCGCGCTGAGCGCTTGATGAAGTCGCTCGAATATCGCCACGTCTACGCCGACTCTCCAGACCAAACGTTTTCAAGAACCTTTTGCACGGCCTGGGCATGGCCATTGGCCTTCACTCGTCGCCAGTGTTTGACGACCTTGCCTTTGGGATCGATCAGCACAGTCGATCGAATAACGCCTTGAGAAATCTTGCCGTACATGTTTTTCTCACCCCAAGCGTCGTAACGGCTCATCATTTTATGACTCGGGTCGGATAACAGACTGACACGCAGCTTGTATTTGTTGATGAACTTCTGATGGGATTCAACGGAATCCGGGCTGCAACCAATCACGGTCGCACCGAGCTTTGTGAACGCCTTGAGATCGCTGGTGAAGTCCTGGGCCTCAATCGTGCAGCCGGGCGTATCGTCTTTGGGGTAGAAGTACAGAATTACCCATTTCCCTGCAAGGTCGGCCAACCGCACTTTCTCGCCTTTTTCATTTTCCAGCGTAAACGCCGGAGCTTTTTTGCCTTCTTCAATCGCCACCTAAGTTTTTCTCCTGATATGCCTTATGCCCGTTACAGCGCACCGGCAAACGGAAGGCACGCCCCATAAACATCTCTAATTATCACCCCTCGTTTGTGAACAGCGGAAGAGACTGGGGAATTCTTATGCTTTTATTATTAATTGTTATGATATAACATTATTGGTAGCTACCGATAACCAAAGACTGAGCACCCATGATGAGTCCAAAAAAATTCAAAACGTTGTTTCCCGCGCTAGCGCTGCCAGTAATTCTCTGGAGCGGGACGCTTCAAGCTGAAGTTCCCCGGGTCGTCGCCGATATTGCGCCGGTACATTCGCTGGTTTCCATGGTGATGAAAGGCGTTGGCGAGCCCAAACTCTTGGTGCCGCAGAACGTTTCCCCTCACCACTATGCGATGCGTCCGTCCGAGGCCAAAGCCCTACAGGAAGCCAATTTGGTGGTTTATGTAGGCCATGATATGTCACCGTGGATGGAGCCGCTTTTTGAGACGGTAGCTGCTTCTGCTGATGCTTTGAATCTGTCAGAAGTCGATGGCGTGTTGGCGCTTCCCTATCGAGAGGGTCCGGTCTTTGGAGATGATGTTAATCACGAAGGCTATGACCATGAAGAGGAAGGTCACGACGAGCATGGAGAAGAAGACCATGACGATCACGCTCATCATGACCACGATGGTAACGACCCCCATATGTGGCTTGATCCGGAGAATGCCAAAATCTGGCTCGATGCGATCGCCTCTGAACTTGGGTACATCGATCCTGAAAATGCCGACCGTTATTCTCTAAATGCCATATCTGCAAAACAGCAGATCACGCGCGAAATGCATCATATTGAAGAGCATCTTGTGGCGGTTCAGGACAAGGACTTCCTCGTTTTTCACGACGCCTTCCAGTATTTTGAGAAGCGCTTTGGTATAGCCGCAACGGGATCTATTTCCTTGAGTGATGCCTCGAAGCCGAGTGCGAGTAGACTGCGTGAGTTAAAGCACCTGTTTGAAGAGCAAGCGATAAACTGCGTGCTTTCTGAGCCCCAATTTTCATCAAAACTTGTCGATAACGTTTTTGGCGGATACAAACCACATATTGGGGTAGTGGATCCGATTGGCATAGATCTCAAGCTCGGTCCAGCGCTTTACCCTGCGCTGCTTGAAAATATTGCTCTCGGAATTGCAGAATGTGTAAACCCCTGACTATGTCTCGCCCAATATGAGCTCCAGAAAAACCGCATCAGATTTTTCTACGCCGGCATTTCGCCAGCACGATCATGGCGAGTGCGCGCGTTCGCTGATGGACGCGGCACATGACCTCTGTGCCAAGCGGGGACTTCGGCTGACGCCAGTGCGCGAGAAAGTGCTCGAACTTTTACTGAAGTCTCATGCACCGTTGGGCGCTTATGCCATATTGTCGGAACTTGCCAGCGCAGGGTTTCGCGCACAGCCGCCGGTTGCGTACCGGGCGCTGGATTTTCTTGTCGAAAATGGGCTTGCGCATCGCATTGAAAAAATCAACGCCTTTGTAGCTTGCAGTCAACCGCGTAAGGAGCATTCGCCGATTTTCATGATCTGCAACGACTGTCACCAGGTCGCGGAAACTTCGGTAAAGCCCCAAAGTAGCTCGCTCGATCGAACCGCTCGGGCGATCGGTTTTAATATCCAGCATACGGTTGTTGAGGCGCAGGGACTATGTGCCCAGTGTCGTGAACGGATGCTCTAGTGAGCCTCATCCAGACTCAGGGGGTGGGGGTACTTGTTGGATCCCGGCAAATTTTGCGTGATGTCGATCTTTCTGTCCGAAGGCGTGAGATCGTCACAGTCGTTGGCCCTAACGGTTCCGGGAAAACTACCCTGCTAAAGGTATTGATCGGTGCACAGGCGCCATCCGAGGGGGTTGTGATCCGCGAAGCGGGTTTGAGGATCGGATATGTGCCGCAGCGGCTCGCCATCGATCAGGCTATGCCACTCACGGTGGCTCGATGGCTCGGCTTATCTGGAACTTCTGACAAAGAAGTCCACCTTCTGGTTGCCGAGCAGGTTGGGATATCAGGCCTACTGAAGCAGCAGATGGTATCGCTTTCCGGTGGAGAGTTTCAGCGGGCATTGCTTGCTCAGGCGTTGCTGATCCGGCCCGATCTGTTGGTGCTTGATGAACCGACTCAGGGCCTAGATCAGCCGGCGGTGGCATCCTTTTATCGTCTTATTGAGGAGGTTCGCGAGGACCTTAATTGCGCGGTACTGATGGTTAGTCACGATCTGCACGTCGTTATGCGATCTTCTGATCACGTGATCTGTCTGAACGGGCATGTCTGCTGTCAGGGCACACCGACACTGGTCTCTGCCGCACCCGAGTATCAGGCCCTGTTTGGGTTTGGTACCGAAGGCGCATTGGCGTTGTATCGGCATGAACATGATCATCGGCACGACCATGCCAAAGAGAGTGACCGTGATGCTGGATGATTTCCTTTGGCGTGCGACCCTGGCCGGCATCGCGCTTGCCCTAGCGGCCGGCCCGCTTGGCTGCTTTGTGGTCTGGCGGCGGATGGCATATTTTGGAGATGCCACAGCCCACGCCGCGATCCTGGGTGTTGCCCTGTCCCTAGGATTTTCCATTTCGATCTTCATCGGGGTGCTCGTTGCAGCCCTTGCCATGGCCTTTATGATCCTTTCGTTTTCGGGGCGAATGTTCGCCATTGACACTCTACTCGGGGTTGCTGCGCACGGGGCCTTGGCCCTCGGACTGGTGGCGGTCACTTTCATCCCCGGGGTGCGTGTCGATCTCACTGCATACCTCTTCGGCGACATCCTCGCGGTGGGCTATGTCGACCTTCTGATTATCTGTGCGGGATCGGCGTCTATTCTCGTATTGCTGCGGTTGCGGTGGGAGCGACTGCTACTGCTCACCCTAAATGCCGACCTTGCGGCCGCTCGGGGAATCGACACCCGACGGGAGAATATGATTTTGACCATTATGCTGGCAGTTCTGGTTGCGGTCGCGATCAAGATCGTCGGCGCTCTGTTGATTACCGCCATGCTGATTATTCCTGCCGCGGCTGCGAGGCCCGTATCACGTACACCCGAAACGATGTCGGGCGTTGCGGTGGTCGCTGCTTTGGTGGCGGTCGTCGCGGGACTGTGGACTTCCTTTCAGTGGGATACGCCAACGGGCCCGAGCATCGTTGTCGCAGCCTCCGCCTTATTTGCAATGGCCAGCCTTTTTGCACTCGTTAGATCGAAGCACATGCACTGATCCGCGCTATGTCCGGCTGCTCAGTTAAGAACTATCCGACGCGCGTACAGGCGTTGGACGCGATCACAAAATCATTGGTGAAGGCGCTTGAATCGGCGCTACAGAAACAAAACAGGATTACTTTCGGCGTATGTGGTGGCAGATCAGCAGAAGCTTTGTTTCCTTTGCTTGCTGCATCTGCGCTTCCCTGGGCATCCATTGATGTCTTGCTCGTCGATGAGCGTTGGGTATCCACCCAAAGCCTCGAGAGTAACGAGAAACTGGTTCGTGACAGCCTACTGCAGGGTCATGCGTCGGCTACCACACTGGTCGGCTTAAAAACTAATCACGATCGAGCAGTCGATGCGCTAGATGCTGTGGAGCAGCGTCTCGACAAAGTCGAGTTGCCTATCGATGCGCTCCTCATCAGCATGGGGGACGACGGTCATATTGCCTCACTTTTCCCCAGCGGTGTTGAAAATTCGGAAAACGACAGAAGGGTGGTAGCCACCACCTCCCCGCGTCCTCCGCACGAAAGGATTAGTCTTAGTCCCTGGGTTTTACGGAATTCACAGCGGATCATTCTGCCGGTCTTTGGTGAAGGAAAGCAGGCCCTGTTTAATCAGGCTATCCAGCAGGGTCCGAACACAAATTACCCTGTAAGGCATGTCCTGACTCAAACGGACGCGCGCTGCGAAGTCTTTTTGGCTCCCTGATCGATGCTTTTGCGGGTCTCAAGGGTGTCCCACTAGAATATCCCTTGATTGCGGGTTCTCCGCGCTGACCCGCTCTGGCAAAAGGAATAAACGATAAACAGTTTCAGGACATTGATTGATTCGGGCGAATCGGGGTTTGACGATATCTGCCGTTCGTTCACCTGGCAGATTCCGGCGTCTTTCAATATTGCTGCAGCGGTTTGTGACCGTCATCGGGATATTTCTCACCGCCCTGCACTCCTTTGTGAGACCGCATCGGGAACGAAGGCGCAGTACAGTTTCGCGGATCTCTATCGTCTTTCGAACCAACTCGCCAACGTTTTTTTGTCGATGGGCGTTGGTCCAGGGGATCGTATCGCGATCCTATTACCTCAGCGGGTCGAGACTGGGCTTTGTCACCTTGCTGCATGGAAGATCGGAGCGGTCTCGTTACCGCTTTCGGCGCTGTTTGGCACAGACGCGCTGCGCTATCGATTGGAGGACAGCGGAGCAAAGATTCTCGTTGGCGCGACAGAGGGGGTGCAAAAAGTTCAGTCACTCCGTAATGAACTTCCTGAGCTTGAGACGATCATCGATTGTGATGACAGAAAGAGCGGCTTTTGGTCATTGCTCGACCGTGCAGCAAAGAACGTCGAGACGGCGAATACATTGGCTAACGATCCTGCAATCGTAATCTATACCTCGGGAACTACTGGCCCGCCCAAGGGTGCGGTTCTGGCGCATCGCTGTCTGCTGGGCAATCTGACGGGCTTTGAGATGTCGCAGAACTTTTTTCCTCTCGATGATGATCTGATGTGGACGCCGGCGGACTGGGCATGGACGGGAGGCCTGCTCGATGGACTGATCCCCGCGTGGTTTTACGGTCGTCCAGTGCTCGGTTATGACGGCGGACGGTTCGATCCTGAAAAAGCCTGCGACCTGATGGCACGGTACCGTGTCCGTAATGCGTTTATTCCTCCCACGGCACTGAAAATGCTCCGCCAGATTGGGGATATTCGAGATCGGGGGGTTCAACTTCGCAGTGTGATGTCTGCTGGAGAGTCACTGGGCGCACAGATTTATGAATGGGCCGAAGAGGCGCTCGGTGTTCAGATTAATGAAATGTGGGGCCAGACTGAATTCAACTACATTGTAGGTAACTGCTCGAAGATCATGCCGGTCAAGCCCGGTTCCATGGGAAAACCTTATCCCGGGCATCTCGTTGAACCCGTCGATGAGGCCGGTAACGTGCTTGCCGATGAGCAAACCGGTGAACTGTGCGCACTCCGTGACGATCCAGTGATGTTTCTTGGTTACTGGAAGCGTGATCAGGCCACGCAGGACAAGTTCATCGGGCCCTGGTGGTCAACCGGTGACGTGGGGTATCGGGACAGCGATGGCTACCTCTGGTTCGTGGGCCGAAAAGATGATGTTATTTCCAGCGCTGGGCACCGCATCGGTCCGGGCGAGATTGAGGACTGTATGCTGAAGCATCCAGCCGTAGTCCAGGCGGCAGCGGTGGGAACTCCCGATGAGTTGCGCGGCGAAATCGTAAAAGCCTTTATCGTGCTTGCATCCGGTGAGGTACCCTCGGATGCCCTTCGGCAGAGCATTCAGGATCTGGTTCGTGGCGACCTTGCTGCTTATGAGTATCCCCGAGAGATTGAGTTTGTCAGCGAACTGCCGATGACCACCACCGGCAAAGTGCGCCGAATTGAATTGCGCGAACGGGAAATTGCCCGCAAGCGCGACTCCTGATCCGCTTACGATCCAGCTGGAAGCATCCGGCCGAGCGGTCGCCCGCCAAGTAAATGCATATGCAGGTGAAAGACTTCCTGATTGGCATGACGACCACAGTTCACCAGTAGCCGATAGCCGTCGGCATCAACGCCCTCAGATGCTGCTAGATTCCGCGCTACGATGAACATGTGCCCAAGCGTGGCCTCGTCTTCTTCGGATACGTCGTTGACCGTTGGAATGATCTTATTGGGCACAATCAGGATATGGGTGGGCGCCTGTGGATCGATGTCCCGAAAGGCAGTTACTCGCTCGTCCTGGAATACGATATCAGCTGGCACCTCGCCTTTGACGATCTTGCTGAATAGGGTGTCTTCTTGCATGGTGTTAGCCTGGTCGGTGGTTTGTGATTGGATTAGGTGCAGCCGGGTGGGATTGGTTCCCGGCACGATCTGCCTGTCCGGGGGGTGATCAACACGCTAAAATCCCGCCTTCGCTGCTCAGAGAGCATTAGCAAACGGCGGATGATCCGGACCAACTGGGGATTTTATAAGATGTCTTTCAAGGCTTTCAGAATACACCAGCAGGAAAAAGGTGTCAGCACAGGGTTTGAGCAAATGGAGGTCGATGACCTCACTGAGGGTGATGTGGTCGTTCGCGTTGCCTACTCGGGAATTAACTTCAAGGATGCGCTGGCCGCGACGGGTAAGGCCAAGATCCTGAGAGTGCCGGACCTCAATGGCGGTATCGATTTCTCCGGTACAGTCGAAAGTAGCGAGAATGCGCGGTTTAGTGTGGGTGATCGCGTTCTGGTATGCGGCTGCGGCCTTTCTGAAACCCGCGACGGCGGTTATTCACAAGTGGCCCGTGTGCCGGCTGGATGCGTTGTACCTGTTCCAGAGAGTCTTGAACTTCGCGACGTGATGGCAATTGGCACCGCAGGCTTTACTGCCGCCATCGCTATGATTCGGCTCGAGGAAAACGGCCAGAGCCCCGATCACGGCCCGATGATTGTCACCGGCGCTACCGGCGGTGTCGGCAGCATTGCTGTCGATATGTTGGCAGGAAAGGGTTTCGAGGTAGTTGCACTGACCGGAAAGTCAGACCAACATGATTATCTGAAACAACTCGGCGCAACAGACTTTGTTAACCGCCATGAACTTGAGATGGGTGCCCGACCTCTGGAGAAGGGCCTGTGGGGCGGGGCTGTTGACAATGTCGGCGGCGAGACACTGGGCTGGTTGACCCGGACGGTCAAGCCGTGGGGCAACGTCGCATCGATTGGTAATGCCAGTGGAATCAAGCTTGAAACTACTGTCATGCCCTTTATTCTGCGAGGAGTTTCTTTGCTGGGTATCAACTCGATCGAGATGCCTGAGTCGCTTCGCCATCAGGCCTGGCAACGCCTGGCAGATGACCTGCGTCCTGCCCATCTCGATCTGATTGTACCGAGAACTATTGATTTCGATGATCTGCCGGGAGCTTTTGATGCCTACCTGACGGGTTCCGTTACGGGTCGTACGGTAGTCAGGATCGGCCATTGAGTCGTCCAGTAGATGTTAAGCCTTCGGATTATTCACGCGGCGATTACCGGTATTGGCAACAGGTCAGTACCCGGTGGGTCGATAACGATGCCTATGGGCACATTAATAACGCGGTGTACTTTAGTTACATCGATAGCGTCGTGAACCAGTTCCTGATCGAGCATCAGTTGCTGGATATCGAAAAGAGCGAGGCAATTGGCCTAGTCGCGCAGTCGCAGTGCCAGTTCTTCCAGTCGCTGTCTTACCCTGGTATTGTTGATTGCGGCTTGCGGGTAACACATTTGGGCATCAGTAGTGTCAGTTACGAAGTGGGCATGTTTGCACAAGGCGAAGATGTTGCCGCTGCGGTCGGCGGATTCACCCATGTGTTTGTCGACCGGGACCAGCGCCGGCCGCGACCGCTGCCAGAGCCAATGCGATCGACACTTTCAACACTTGCCTGAAGATCCTAACAACTTATTTAAATGTACCGAGAAAACTTAAAAGGCACTGCCTTCTGGAAGTCTCCCCGCAAGGCCATCACCCTGCTGGGTATGTCGGGGTCTGGGAAAACTACGTTGGCGTCACGATTGCCGCGACAGACCTGGTTTCATTATTCGGGCGACTACCGGATTGGAACGCGTTATTTGGATGAGCCCATATTAGATAACGTCAAGCGCGAAGCGATGCGGGTGCCGTTTCTGGCAGAGTTGTTGCGCTCTGACTCGATTTATCTTTGTCACAATATCTCCGTCCACAATCTCAAGCCTGTAGCCAGCTTTCTCGGGATGATCGGCAATCCCGAGTTGGGCGGGCTGTCGGTGGAAGAATTCAAGCGTCGTCAGGGACTTCATCGGGAAGCCGAGATCAGAGCCATGCTGGACGTAAGAGCCTTTATTGCGAAGGGGCACGACACCTACGGATACCCGCATTTCATTAATGATGCGGGAGGCAGCTTGTGCGAACTGGATGAGCCTGGCGTACTCGAACAGCTCGCTGAAGATACGCTTATCGTATATCTCAAGCCCTCGGATACGATGCTCAGCCAGATCGTCGAGCGGTCTTTGCTTGAGCCCAAGCCGATGTATTACCAGAACCAGTTTCTCGATCAGGTGTTGCCGCAGTATCTTGATGAGCAGAACCTGTCAAAGCCAGAAGAGATTGTGCCGGATGATTATTTCCGCTGGATGTTCCCCCGACTTGTCGAGCATCGGCTTCCGCGGTATCAGGAAATTGCCGACCGTTATGGAGTGGTGCTGGAGGCTGAGCGGATTGACGATATCCGCGGTGAGACCGAGTTTCTTGAGTTGATCTGTGAGGCCTTGGGCTAAACATGCCGATCGTTGCTAATACGGGCCTGCCGAGTTTTGAGCGCTTTCATCGCGAAGGCGGTGATGTGCTGTCGCTGGAGCGTGCAGGTGCCCAGGATATCCGCGAAATGCACATTGGCCTCATGAATAACATGCCGGATGCCGCCCTGGAGCCCACAGAACGACAGTTTCTTCGACTGGTTGGTGGCTGTAACCGGATAGCCCAGTTTCACATTTATCCTTTCTCTCCGTCTGATGTTTCCAGAGGCGCGGCTGCCAAGGCACATATTGAAAAGTACTATTATGATTTTGAACAACTTCGCGAAGAGGGGCTCGACGCGTTAATCGTAACTGGTGCCAACCCGGTCTGTGATCAGTTACCGGATGAAGAGTTCTGGGATCCAATGTGTGAAGTACTCGATTGGGCTGTTGAGCAGGTAACCTCGACACTTTGCGCCTGCCTTGCGACCCACGCCGCCTTTTTGCATTTTCATGGAATCGAGCGTCAGCCGTTTCCGGCAAAGCGATGGGGGGTGTTTCCGCATCGTGTAGTGATGGAACATCCTTTGGTTCGGGGTATCAATACCCGTTTCGATGTGCCCCATTCACGCTGGAACGACATCAGCTCTAAGGAGATGAACCGGGTTGATCAGCTTGTCCTGGTTGAAAGTGTCGATGCAGGGGTCCATCTGGCAACAAGTGCGGACGGATTGCGCCTGGTTTTTTTCCAGGGTCACCCCGAATATGACAGTTTCAGTCTGCTTAAAGAGTACAAGCGGGAAGTGAACCGGTTTCTTTCGGGCGAACTGGATGCCTACCCCCCGTTTCCGGATAACTATTTCACCGAGGAGGTTTATCCTGTGCTGGACAGCTTTCGTAAGGAGGCTGAACTTGCCCGAGCGCAGAACACGAGCGCCAGGCCGTTTCCAGAGCAGGATGTTCCCGTCGATAATACCTGGGGCGACACGGGCAAGATCGTCTTTAATAACTGGCTTGGGGCGATTTATCAGTTGACTGACCGTGACCGGCGGAAACCCTTTATGCCGGGGGTCGATCCCCAGGACCCGTTGGCCAGTATTTTCTAGAAAAAAGCGTTTTCCTCATTAGAAAACCGCAATTGGGCGCCCGCCCACAAAAAGTGGGAGTTCTGTTAGAATGAGTTAACGCGCCGATTTGATGTTCAGCTTGCAGGCGCTTTACAAGTTTGCTAAAGCGAGTGCTTGCCGATGGGCCCGCTCTAGCGATAACGCTGGTGCGGGTCTTTTTGTTGGAGTTTCCAAGACAAACCGACGCGTCCCAGCCCGGAATTTGAGGAAACACCATGCCGAATAACCGGTTTGAACACCTGCTTCTTGAGCGCGACTGGTTGCTTGCAGATGGCGCGACGGGGACCAACTACTTCTCCATGGGCCTTCAGTCAGGCGATGCGCCTGAACTTTGGAATGTTGATCACCCCGATCGCGTCTCGCTGCTACATCAGCAGTTTATCGATGCCGGCGCCGACATCCTGTTGACTAACAGTTTTGGTGGTTCGGCTTACCGACTCAAGCTTCATCAGGCCCAGAGCAGGGTTACCGAACTTAATGTAGCGGCGGCACGGATTGCCCGCGCCTGCGCGGACGCGTCGGGACGCGAAGTGGTCGTTGCGGGCTCGATGGGGCCAACTGGTGAAATTCTTGAGCCGGTGGGGGAGTTATCGGCGGAAGCGGCGCAGAGTGCGTTCACCGAGCAGGCCCAGGCCCTCGCGGATGGCGGCGCCGACGTAATCTGGTTGGAGACCATGTCCTCCAAGGAGGAGTTGCAGGCGGCCGGGGCAGGCGCGGCCGAATGCCGGCTTCCGGTCGTGGCAACCATGACATTCGATACCAACGGCAGCACGATGATGGGTGTGCCTCCGCCTCGACTGGTGGAGTTATATCGTGAGACGGTGCCCCGCCTTGCGGCCTACGGTGCCAACTGCGGTGTGGGCGCAGCCGATCTGGTCGGCACCCTGCTTGCAATACGCTCTCACGCCGAGGAGGCGGATATTCTGGTCGCCAAAGCAAACTGCGGTATCCCGCAGTTTGTCGATGGTGAGATCCAATACAGCGGAACGCCGGAACTGATGGCCGAGTATGCGCGTCTCGCGCGCGATTGCGGGGCGCGGATAATTGGAGGTTGCTGCGGTACGACTCCTGTGCACCTTGCCGCGATGCATCGTGCGTTGCTGGAACACAATCTTCGGTCAGTTCCCGACATAGAAGCGGTGGTGGAGGCGCTCGGTCCAGTTACGGCAGGGACCCGGTCCGCCAGTTCGGATTCGCCCGATACACACGTTGAGAAAAGACGGAGCCGCGGGGGGCGAAGGCGCCGCGCATAGAATCAGTATTTGACAAAGATGCTATTCTGCCGGGATGAGACATGCCTTTATCATGGATCCCCTGGAGGGGGTCAAGCCGCATAAGGACACCACCTATTTTCTGATGCTCGCCGCCTGCGAGCGCGGACACGAGGTGTTTTTCGTCGACCCCGTGACGCTGTCTCTGCAGCATAGTGAGGTTCATGCCGCGGTTGTAAAGGTCAAAGTCTCAAGGGACCAACAACAGCCTTTTGTCGTTGAGTCCAAAGGCTCGTATGCGCTTGCCACTATGGACGCTGTTTGGATTCGGCAGGACCCTCCATTTAACCGAAGCTATTTTTACGTCACCCTGTTACTGGATCAACTGCCCGACCGAGTCCAGATTATCAATAGGCCAGTCACAGTCCGTAACTGGAACGAAAAACTCGCTGCACTGCGTTATCCGATGTTCACGCCGGCTACTCTCGTCTCGAGAAGCGTGCAGGAAATTTCCGAGTTTTTGGAAGAGCAAGAGCGGATCACCGTGAAACCGGTTGATGGCCACGGCGGCAAGGGAATCATTTTTCTGAATTCAGGCGGCAATAGGCTATCAGAGCAGTTGGATAGCGCAACCCACGGAGGGCGGCACTGGGTGGTTGCCCAGCAGTATTTACCGGCTGCACGAGAGGGTGACAAGCGTATTCTGCTGTTGGACGGCGAACCGCTGGGCGCGATTTTGCGTCTACATGCTGAGGGCGTTGAACTCAATAACCTCGATCAGGGCGGGAGTGCCGAGCCGGCGGCACTGGATCAGCGTGATCATCAAATCTGTGAGGCGATGCGGCACGATCTCGTCGCGCATGGAGTGCGTTTTGCCGGAATCGATGTGATCGGCGGGATGTTGATAGAGGTTAATATCACCAGCCCGACGGGGCTGCAGGAGATGAGTCGCTTTGACAAGGTGGACTATCATCACCGTGTGATAGCGTCCTTTGAGTCGTAAGAGTTATTCGCCCAGTACCAGACCCTCGCGGCGCGGATCTGCGCCACCCAGAAGCTGTCCCGAAGGAAGCAATTGAATCATGTGTAGGCCGCTGTTCATGTCTCGGATCCGGACCTCATGCCCAAAATCCGTCAAGGTAGCCTTCAGGGTTTCTGCACCGTGATGTGATTCAAGGTCTGTTGCCCCGTTGCGGTTGCAAAAGTGGGGCATCGATACGGCTTGCTGCGGGTTCATCGTCCAGTCCATGACCCCCACGAGGGCCTGAACAACATAACAGATAATCCGGCTACCTCCCGGGGACCCCGTCACCAGCATCGGCGCTCCCTTTGAGTCAAAGACAATGGTGGGGGCCATTGAACTGCGGGGTCGTTTGCCGCCCTCAACCCGGTTGGCAATTGGCCGGCCTTCTTTACTCGGCCTGAAGGAGAAATCTGTCATTTCATTGTTGAGCAAAAATCCCTGCGTCATGAGCATGCTGCCGAACCCTGATTCGATTGTCGTCGTCATCGAGACGATATTGCCTTCAGCATCGACGATGCTGAAATGGCTCGTGCCGGCCGGCTCGAACTGTTGCATCGATGCTTGCGCAGTAGTTATGCCTGGGGGATGGCCTGGCAGCGCCACGCCGATAGAGGTTGTCGGTTGAATCAGTTGGCTCCGGCCTTGCAGGTAGTCCGCATTCAGCAACCCCTCAACCGGAACCGCAACAAAGTCGCTGTCTGCCATATAGCGGGCACGGTCGGCATAGGCCAGACGCGATGCTTCCAGAATAAGATGAATGCCCTCAGGACTGGCCCCCAGGTTCTTGAGATCGAATCGCTCAATAAGCTGAAGAATCTGACCGACAGTTAGCGCTCCTGAACTTGGCGGACCCATCCCGCATACAGCCGCTCCATGATAGCGGGCACATACTGGTGGTCTCGACAGAGTCTCGTAGTCGGCAAGATCCTGGGCTGTCATCAGCGCACGTCTACTGGAATCGTCTTGAAGCGATTCGATCAGTTTTGCACCAATTACGCCTTCGTAAAACGGAGCGATGCCTTCGTTTGCGATGATCTCCAGAGTGTCTGCAAAAGCTGGATTACTCAGGCGATGACCCGCAGGGAGGGGATTACCTTGATCAGTAAAAAAATATTCTCGGGTACCTTCGAAGCGTTTCAAAGACGCTTGCGCGCCTTCGATTGATTTGGCCATTCGGGGAGAGACGGAAAACCCTTCGCGTGAAAGTGCAATCGCCGGCGCAAAAAGATCTGCCCAGGAGTGATGGCCAAACTGCTGATGCACGGTATGCAGCAGATGCAGAGTACCGGGGACGCCCACCGCTCTTGCCCCCAGTCGCGCCTCGCGCCACTTGGCGATCTTCCCGGCGTCATCTTTAAAGTAATCAGCATCTGCAGCTGCCGGGGCTGTCTCCCTTCCGTCGAAACTGAAGAGCGTTTGATCTTTGGCATTCCAGTAGAGCATGAATGCGCCGCCCCCAATTCCCGAAGACTGGGGCTCCACAAGATTCAAGATAAGTTGTGCCGTTACGGCTGCATCCACCGCGGTACCACCACTTTTGAGTATGGTGTTTGCCGCCTCGGTCGCAAGCGGATGAGCAGTGACGACCATGAATTGGTTTGCAAATACTGCTTCTTTGGACTGCCAACCTGTCGCTGGTTCAGGTTGAGATACAGAGGTGGATGCAGATGCAATCATGGATCCGGTAAGGAGCAGGATGAGCGCCCCAAGTGTTGTTCGACTAACTAATGAATGAAGTTGCATAGGCTGTACTGACAGGTTGCGCCACTTTACGGGGATCAATCGCTCGGTGCTGGGGGTTTTAGGGATTGTTTCGGGCACCATATCACACGCGTGCGGCAAAGCCGGTCCCAGTTACTGTGTTTTGAATCGCCCGGCATCCAGAAAAATCCCACTCCCAGTGTCATGGTCGAAAGACATAGCCCGATAAACCGCTTGAGCGCATGACTCCAGCCGAGGCTGTGTTCACTCAGTTTGATAATCCTTATATGCCAGGCCTTCATACCGAGCGTCTGTCCGCCGTTGACCCAGAAGCCGCCGAAATAGGCGAAGCACACGGTCAATAAATAGATGCGCTTTATCCACAGTCCGAGCAACGTTCCCCCAGTAATCTGATCGAACCAGGGCAGAGGCAAGGCCGCGATAAATAAGATGCCCAACAGGACAAAGATATCGTAGAGCAATGCACCCAAACGCCGACCCAATCCTGCGTCGGGATAGGAGATTCCGGGCGCTCCGCTCATAAAATCAAAAGTCCGATTGCCGCTCGTGGATTTGGAAAAGATTCAGGAACATCACGCTTATCCAGAACTTTTTAACAAGTTATCCACAAGTTTATGAACAATGAGCAAGAATGTATGAACTGGCGTCCCCGGCAAGATTCGAACTTGCGACCTATCGCTTCATACCCCTTCAGCTTTCACTGCCAGCCCTGCCTGGGTCTGTTCGGGGTCTGGACTTTATCTTCACCGTTAGGCATCAGGCCCGTAGGTGCTGCCCGTCAAGTCTCTACACCTTCCCGCCGGGGCGGGCTTGGCTCGGTATTGCCACCACCCAAAGTGCTGAGGTTTCACCGAGTTTGAGCAGATTCACGCAGACTGTTTCCAGATGCTGGTGCCCAGTTACCTAGGAGGCGATTGCTCTATCCTGCTGAGCTACGGGGACGCAGCAGTCAGTATACCAAGGCGGGTAATAGAGCGAAAAACGCCTTTTATATAAACAGAGGCGGACACAAGGATCCAAGAGCGCAACCCAGGCCTCCGATTATCGAGGCAACGGGATTATTGCTGGGGCAGGTAGGTGTCTGACCAGCGCAGCACGACGTTAAACGAAACCGAGATGCGGAACGGTTGGGAAAGATTAGGGTGTACCAGATGATGCACAAACGCCGGCCAGAGCAGGATTTCACCGGCACGAGGCTGCACCCGGTATTCGGGGTCGACCTGGCCATCGGCCTTGATCGCCGTCATATTGGCCTGGCCGCGAGGATCAAAGAAAGAGATTGCCCCCGGCGTGCGATCGGCCCGACCCGGCAGGTCAACTCGAGTTTCAGGCACAGACACATAATAGGTGCCGGAAAGCCAGCAGTGCGGATGATTGTGCAGGTTATGGTAATCACCAAAGCGGTTGATGTTGGCCCAGCCCTGCAGATGCCAGTCGACCTTGTAGTCGATCCTGCTGTGTTCGATATAACGCATCACAGCGTGATTAATGCAGTCGCGAAGCCATGACAGCGCTGGATGATCCGAGGCCAGCAGGTTGTCATCCAGATAACCTGTGGTCAGATCAGGCCGCTCGGCATCCAGACGCATAATCTCTTCCACCAGGGCCGCGTTGATGGCGTCATCCGCGGGCAACCGGTCGTGCATCAGTACGGTAGGCCACAAGGCTAGGAACTGTGGATGTTCAGCCATAGTCCTAGTGTAAGGAACAATGCGCCCGGTGGATATAATTGCTTTACTACAGCAGAAATGGTGTTTTATTCATGAATCCTCGTCTGCATTTTGCCTTCCTCAATGCCGGTCATTTCATTGATCACCTACTTCCCCTGATCTTCGCCACCGCCGCGGCGTTGGTGCTGACCCGGGAATGGGGAATGAGTTATGCGCAGCTTATTCCCTATGCGATACCAGCACTGGTAGTGTTCGGACTGGGTGCTCTGCCAGCAGGGTGGTTGGCCGATCGCTGGAGTCGCGAGAAGATGATGGTGATTTTCTTTTTCGGCATCGGGGCGAGTGCAATGGCCACTGCTCTGGCCGATACGCCCCTGACGATGGCCCTGGGGCTTTTTGCTATTGGAGTCTTTGGTTCGATTTATCATCCGGTGGGGCTCGCCATGGTCATTCAAGGGCGCAGTCAAACCGGCGTACCGCTTGCGATTAACGGCGTGTTTGGTAATCTGGGTGTAGCCTGTGCGGCACTTTTCACCAGTCTGCTGATCGAGAGCTCTGGATGGCGAGCGGCCTTCGTGTGGCCGGGGGCACTTACCGTGCTGTTGGGAGTTGCTTATCTGGCCTGTCTTCGAAACGCGCAGCGGAGTACCGTTTCGAAGAGCGAGGAAAAAAAGGGAAGCGTAAAGCGTCCCGTCACTTTCACCCGGGAAATACTCGTCCGGGTTTTCTTTGTAGTTTTTGCCTCCACTGCGCTTGGAGGCCTGGTCTTCCAGAGTACAACTTTTGCTCTGCCAAAGGTGATCGACGAACGCTTCGCGGTGTCCGTCACCGACGTCGGCTGGTATACCTTTTGTATCTTTGCCCTTGCATCGGTAGGCCAGTTGATTGTCGGATACCTGGTAGACCGCTGGCCGGTGAAGGGTGTGTTTCTCGCGGTGGCTGCGGGCCAGTGCCTTTTTGCCCTGGTGCTGGCCGGTTCCAGCGGCATCTCGGCTGTCATTGTCTCTGTCGCATTCATGCTAGTGGTATTCGGGCAGATTCCAATTAACGATGTGTTGATCGGGCGCGTTACCAGCAGCGAGTGGCGTAGTCGGGCGTTGGCTGCTCGCTATATCATCACGTTTTCCGTGAGCGCGACTGCGATACCGATGATCGCGTGGACTCACACCACCTGGGGCTTTGGTGCATTTTTCGCCATGCTGGCCGGTGTGGCTATCGCCATTTTTGGATTCGTGTGTTTTTTGCCTCGGATGGAGGTCGCGCAGAAGACGTTTTGATCTACCCTCAGATTAGCGCTGCGGACGTAGCAATGCGTGGATGTTGGCTTCAGGCTTAGGGCCTGATTCAGACCGGGCATGGGTGCGCTTACAGGTTCGTTCTCAGTCGTGAGAATTCTCCCTCGGCACACTATTCCGCGCTGCCGGTATTTTTTTGGACGGATATTTTTTGTTCCGGGTGCTGTATGCCGTATTTTGTTCTCAAGGTGAGTATGATGAAGTGCGGATCGTATATATGATGGTCGATGTCAGGCTGTTTTTTGAAACATAGAATTCGGTTCACGACATTTGGTTTTTGTAAAAAATAGGTGTCCCCGGAAGCGGTAGCAAAATTGCCATAGACGCTAATCGGGTGCATGAGTTTCTGCCCATCAAGATAGCTAATCTCGACTTCAGGGGCATCTTTCTCCGGAGCGTTTTCTTTGGCATCGATAATTGCGAAAAACGCACACTGGTGTAATAACGCAACCTCTGCCGAGCGAAGCAGGGCGTAGTCCACGACGGCTTCGCGGTTGGTAAATCCGTTACCTTTGAACCGAATCTCATAAATGTCCTTTTCGACTATTTTTTCAGAATATCCGCCAAGGAAATTCCACTGCTGACTTTTGTATGGCGTCGGGACACAACCTGAAGTCAAAAGTAACGATAGAAATGCACTAAGAATTAAGGATGTCCGGGCGATCATTTTATGTTTCATCAGTCCTGCGATGTCAAAAAGCTCTTAATAGAGCCTCGGAGAAGGCGCCGCTTCGGCCAGAGTCTAGGCGAACCAATCCGAGGGCGAATCAGGAGGGAGATCATACCCTCCCGTAAGCCCCTCAATCCACATCAACGCCTCAGTGAAACGTAGCGAAAGAGGAATATTGTGGTGAAATTGCTATGAAAACTTCCCAACCTCAACGTACGGCAACTCATTTCGACTGGTAGTTGATCGGGGAAATCGATCGGAGCTCCCGGTAAAATATTGAGGTTAGACGTGCAGTCCTTGAAAAAGTCTGCATAATCCTAAGTTGCATGATGCCATGCTGTCTTGATCACGGTCGGGCTGCTTGTCAGGTTGTTGAAGATAGCTAATAAGAGGTTTGAACCCGGATTCAGTGAAAGTTTCCTTACAAATTGTTGAACAGCCCGAGGACTGTCCAGCTCCAAAGCGAGTGGTGGTTTTTTCTGACAAAGGTGGTCGTGTGGGGAGGTCGTTTGATTGTGAGCTAAATCTGCCTTCACCATCAATCTCAAGAGAGCAGGCC
>Ga0233427_10001569_pt1 | contig 24066 bp, 21 predicted proteins | sample SI_118_April2016_5_FD_179885 | JGI IMG/M metagenome (GOLD analysis project Ga0233427, IMG submission 179885) | Seawater microbial communities from Saanich Inlet, British Columbia, Canada - SI_118_April2016_100_MG | ecosystem: Environmental > Aquatic > Marine > Inlet | place: Canada: British...
ATGCGGTTGCCAAAGCTGCAGAAGAATATCAAGCAAGCTTGTAACGAATCCAGGTTAGGAAATGTTCTCTTTGTATCAGAGATACGAAATCAGAAATAGCAACTAACTTAAGCTGTTGTACTGGCGGCCCTAACGGCACTGCTGATCTCTGCATGGGCATGGGCAAAGTCGGTTAAGTCAGATTCCATTCTGTGTAACTTCGACACAGTTAGTGTTGTCGGAGTACAGTTACGAGAGGAGCACTTAACAGCCAGAAAGTCTGATCTAGAGTGGTTGATTCGACTAAGACTGCAGAATGATTAATCGATGCAGTCTCATGACGATGTGAGTAGATAAGAATTCTGGAAAAAGTTTGACTGGGACTTTGATGGATTCGAGATGAAGGGTCGCAGGCGGTTTATCCTGGGTCCGAGCATCCAGTTTGAATCAACTGTTTCTTGCCTCTTCTTATGGACTCTCATTTTAGATTGATCTTGTAAGCGTTGTGGGTCAGTCGACTGAGGGCAGCATCGGCCAAGCCCATTGCTACAGTGCTTAGGCTTCGCCTTCTTAGACACGGACCGGCCTCCAGGTAGCGACCGATTAGTTTCACAATCTGAAATCCTGTTCTTCAAACGAAACCATGGTGTTGACCGAAGAGGCTTCATAGGGAAACAAGCGTCCCGTTGATTCGCTGTACTCTACGCCCAGACCGGGGCCCAACTGACTCGCTCTAAAATACCCGTCAACGACCTGATAATCATCGGTCGCCAGGTGCTCGTTGATAGGGTGATCCATGAACCCGTACTCGGTTATTGCACAATTTGGTGTTACGAGTGCGAGATGAACACCAGCTAGAATACTCACCAGTGAACCCCACGAATGAATCGCGACCGGTTTCTGATATACCGATGCCAAATTGGCAATCCTTCGCCCTTCCGTAAAACCTGTCGTAGCAATGTCAAACTGAACCACATCCAGAACGTTGTTTTCCAGATAAGGCCTGAAGGCTTCCGCGGTAGCCAGACTTTCTATCCCAGCAATATTGACCGGACTCGCCCGCTTGACCTCAGCGTAACCATCGATGTTCTCAACCCTGACCGGTTCTTCAAGCCAGAGAATCGAGTATCGCTCCAGATCTCTGGCCAGTTTCTTTGAAATGTTCACCGACCACGGTACTGCACATGACCCCTGTACCGCGTCGACGATAATGTCCATGCTTCCGTCAAGGGCGCTATGTAGGTGGGCTACGAGGGAAACTACCGTCTCAGGATCAACCACGCGCAGCTTGTAGGTCTTGAACCCGGCCGCACGTGCCTTGATTGCATCTGCAATCAGTGGTTCCGATTCAGCAAATAGGCCGTTACTGGCATAGATCCGGGTACGGGATCGAGCGAGGCCGCCGAGCAAGCGGTACACCGGCAAGCCGAGCGATTTTCCCATCAAGTCGTGAAGCGCCATGTCGATTCCGCCCATTACTCCGATGCCCAGACCCTGGCGGTTCCAGTAAACACTCGATTGATACATCATTTCCCAAGCCCGATTGATCTCGGAGGCCTCGTGGTCGGTGAGAATCCCTTCGAAGTGCTTGACCATTCCGATTACAGGATCGTGGCAGAACTGACCATGAGTGACCTCACCCAATCCATATTCACCGTCCTCAGTCGATACGCGAATCAGAGCAACGTCCATGTTGCCAACCACACCGCCGCTGTAAACATAATTGATATGGTCAGGAAAGCTGTAACGAAGAAAGATAGCTTCTATTTTCGAGATTCTTGGCATTGCTTTAAGATCTCAGCGCATTGGGAACCGATCCCCGTAGGGTAGAAACTCACCATCATCTATATACTTTCTGTGATAGTAGGCAAGCTTGTTTTCATCAACCTCTACCCCGAGGCCAGGTCCATCGATGGTTCCCCAAACCGGGGAATTCGAGATCGGAATCTCTTCAGTTAGAATGTCGTCTACCATATGCTGCGCGGTCTGCTGGTGACCTTCGCAGGCATTTGGAACGGATAACATTAGGTGCTGACCAATAGCTGCTGTCAGACCGAGTTCGCCATGGGTATGTTTGCACAACCGCCAGCCGCGGTAATCGGCCAGATACGCCAAGTGAAGGAACTTCCTGATACTGCCGACATAGTAATGGCTGCAACACAAGTAGTCACCGCAACGACTATCAACGATATCGATAAATTCAGACTCTTTCCATAGCCCTTCGTTTACACATAATGAAGCACTAACAGAGTTCTTAATATCCTGCATCAGGGAGATGGGTTCGATCTTCACTGGAGCTTCGACAAAATCTATATCGTACTTGTTGTGCCACAAACCGATCAGCCGCTTTGCCTGTACAATATTCCAGGACATGTTCGCATCAAGCCGAATCCGGTTCTTGGGGCCGATGACAGAACGAATCAGCTTGATCATCTCCTCTTCTTTATCTTGGTTGACCCCAACCTTGAGATAAAAAACTGTGTAACCTTTTCCGATTCCCTCTTCACACTGTTCACGCAGGCTGTCTAAATTCGTCCCGTTCAAATAAAAAAAATACTCAATCTCATCGCGCAGACTTCCACCTAGTAATTGATAGATCGGTTTGCCAGTCTGCTTGCCGTATATATCCCAAAGGGCCATATCGATACCGCCGTAAGCCAAGTTAGCCGTATTCGGCGACCAGTTCCACAATGCCGAGTGGTACACATTTCTTTCATGATGCTGGTTCTGCCAGGGATCCTGGTTTAACAGCACGGGCACCATTGCCTGAAGTGTTTTAATAATGACTTCCGCGCTCGAGGTTCTGGTTGACTCCCCCCACCCGACACAGCCGTCATCGGTCGTTACTTTTACGATTACATCAGAGACGCCGGATCTTGAAACCCCACTGGAATTTTTCTCCACATTTCGGTATGGAACCGATACTGGAAACACTTCGATTTTGTCTACTTTCATCCGGTCTCCTAAACTTCAGCCAATTCGGGCTATCGACCAACAGCCATCTTGGCTTCGAGATGTTCGGCCAGCCGCATCATAGGGAAACTCATAATGTAATAGAACACAGCAGCCAGTACAAAAGCGTGCATCGGTAGAAAACTTGATGATGCTACGTCTTTGGCACGCAGCATCAGTTCAGGGACAGCTATGATCGAACATAATGCCGTTTCCTTCAGTAGTCCGACCGAGTAGTTCGCCATGGGCGGTAAAACGACCCTGGCTGCTTGGGGTAGAATGATAAACCTCAGCGCTTGCGACGGTGTCATACCAAGAGAGAGCGCAGCCTCCATCTGTCCGTGATCCAGAGCTTCGATTCCGGATCTGAAAACCTCGGCTAAAAAAGCGCTGCCATGTATCCCAAGTCCAAGCACAGCAGCGGTAAACGAGGAAATTAGAAGAATCTTATATCCTAACTCCGGCATTGCGAAATAGATCCAGTAGAGGATCACCAGCACCGGGACCCCTCGAAAAAAGCCGATATAGACCTTTGTTAATCCGCTAAGAACCGAGAACTGCGATATTCGCATCAGCGCGATCACCAGCCCAAGCGCACACGCGAGAATGAACGACAGCAGCATCAGTTCCATCGTGACTAAAGACGCAATCAACATTTCCCAAACCCAGTCACCGAAATAATCTTCGTAGCCTTTCAGGAACTCAATCATTTCAGACATACCGTCGATTGCTTGTGGAAAGCGGAGCGTTCAGTGCCACGCCGCTTTTGCCCTTTCCAGTCGTTTCGCAACGTAAGACATCGGTAGGGTAATAGCCATGTAAATCAACGCAGCCATTAGGTAAATCTGACCACTAACACTGTGCATGAAGGTCGCTTGGACAATTCGTCGGGCCTCAAACATGACTTCAGGCGCCGCGATTGTCGAGACGATCGCCGTGTCCTTGACCAGTAGAATCGCGTAATTGGTAAGTGGCGGCAGCACGATTCGCACCGCCTGGGGCAGGATGATGTAGCGCATTGCCCGAACCGGTGTCATACCCAGCGACAACGCTGCCTCGATCTGACCTCGATGAATCGCCACGATACCGGCCCGGTAGATTTCCCCGACATAGGCAGCCCCATTTAAGCCGAGGCCGATGATCGCGGCACTTATAGGATCGAATTCCAGACCAAGATCAGACAACCCGAAATAGATAATGAACAGCTGCACCAGCGCCGGGGTACCACGCATGACATCGGTGTAAATCAACGCCGGGTACGACAACAATTTAAAGGACGAGATACGAGCAACAGCGACAAAGATACCCAGCACCAGCGCCAAGGCCAACGAGCCCGCGGTAACCTGAAGCGTCACGACAGATGCCTTGATCAGGAATGGGAAGACCTCGGGGGCCCACTCCCAGAGCTTGTCAAAAAATTCCACGGAACTTTTCTATCAGCGTTCGAGAATCTGGTGCAGGAACGTTTGAGTTCGCTCGTGCCGGGGCTTCGAAAAAATTTCCTTCGGCGGTCCTTCTTCGATTACGCGTCCCTCGTCCATAAAGATGACGCGGTCAGAGACTTCTTCGGCGAACTGGATCTCGTGGGTGACGATCATCATCGTCCTGCCCTCTTCAGCGAGCTCTCGCATCACCTTTAACACCTCGCCGATGAGCTCCGGATCCAGTGCAGAGGTCGCCTCATCGAACAGCATTAACTTCGGTTGCATCCCCAGGACCCTGGCGATCGCGACCCGTTGCTGTTGTCCTCCAGAGAGGCGTTCAGGGTACTCGCCTGCTTTGTGGGCCAAGCCAACCTTCTCCAGCATTTCCATCGCCATTTCGTCGGCTTCAGCGACCTGCATACCCAGCACCTGGCGGGGAGCGACGGTGACATTGTCTAGTGCCGTCAAGTGAGGAAACAGGTTGAAGCGCTGAAAGACAAAACCAATCCCGGCTCTTTCCTTGGCAAGTTCACGATCGCTTAGGTGAACGTAGCGGCCGTTCACTTTCTTTTCACCGATCAGCTTGTCATCGACATAGACGTGGCCGGAAGTTGGTTTTTCGAGATAATTGACACATCGAAGCAGTGTTGTCTTGCCGGAACCGCTGGGCCCAATTATCGTTAGCTTTTCTCCTTTCGTGACTTCGATACTGATCCCCTTGAGAACCTCCAGCGAACCAAAGTTCTTATGAAGATCAATAATCCTGACGAGCGCTTCCATAATTCTCTTTCGTGCAAGTAATCTACAAGTCCAAAACAAACAGGAGCGCAGCCCGTACGGGCCGAGCTCCTGTCAACAGCTAAAACTTTCTACAGCCAGTCTTCAACTAGAAGCAGTGATCTCCGTTTGGTGCATTCCAGTCATTCGGTCGGTCAACGCCGATTCGGATATTCACCTCCGATGCTGGCGGATCGAACCAACTCTTGTCCGAAAGGCCAAACTTGGCCATGCTCTTGACGTTGAGACAGTCAGCCCAGATCTTGGCAATCTGCTCGTTGACCGCGTCATGGAGTTCCGTCAGTTCCTTGTTGATGCCGAAGATGACGTTGTACTTCTGTGACATTATCGGGTACTTGTCGGGCTCCGGCTCTATTGCGACCTGCTGGAGATTCCAGTCCGGGTTTTCGTTGATGGCAAGTTGAATCAATGGCGGGTCCAGAAGGGCCATGTCGCAGCGTCCGGCAATCAGGTCTCGCAGTGCACCGTCTGTGGTGTCATATAGCTTGACTTCACCGATACCCTCGACACTCTTGAGCTCCGGAACCAGCGTGAAACCGGAGACAGTGGAGACACAGCGGCCTTTCATGTCAGCAAAGGTCGTCCAGTTGTTTTCCTTCTTCATCGTTGCGGCGGTACCGAAGTAATAGATCGGATCAGTCAAGAGCATGATCTTAGTGCGTGACTCGATCCATCCCATCGCCCCATGCATGATGTCGGTCTTGCCTTGTTTGGTCGACTGAATCTCTGCCGACCACTCCATGAGATGGGGTTCAACTTTCAGCCCCAGGTTCTCGGCAATGAGAACCATCAGGCTGCCGTCGGTCCCGATTAGGTTGCCGTTGGCATCCTGACCGGTCATTGGCATATCGCCGTTGAATGCAACTTTGAGCACTCCGGGTGTACCGGTTTGCGGTGAACCTGCGTGCCCGGTACCTGCAAAGATTACAATTGCTGAAATTAGCGTCAGGGCAGAAAATAACCTATTTTTCATGTTTGCCTCCCGTTAGTGTGGATGTTCAGCTGATCACGTGCGATCCGCCCGTCTGATATATATATTCGATCAACTTAGGTTTAGTCAAGGGGCCTGCTGATCAGTTATCGGTTCTATAGTTAACTAGAAGCGATTCGGGTCAAAGCCCGAAATGTCCACCTCGGGCGTGCGACCGGCAACCAGATCGGACACGATCCGCGCCGACCCTGCGGCCAGCGTCCACCCTAGAGCGCCGTGGCCGGTATTTAGCAGCACGTTGGAAGATCCCACTCGACCGATAATTGGTCGGCAATCCGGCGTCATGGGGCGTAATCCAGCCCAGTCGATCCGACCCGGACCCAGCGGGAGGTCTGGAAAATTGGTCTTTGCTGCTGTCACCAGCATCTCGCAACGTCGGGGATTAATTGCCGTATTGTAGCCATCGAACTCGACAGTTCCCGCCAGGCGAAGGCGGTTGCCGAGCCGGGCCATGCCAATCTTCTGGGTCATATCGGCGATAGCCAGATTCGGTGCACCGTTCCAATCCCCTAATGGTAGCGTCACTGAATAGCCTTTTGCCGGGTAAATAGGAATTTTCAATCCCAATGCTTTCCCGAGAAACGGTGTCTGGGCACCAAGGGCTATAACCAACTTATTCGTTCGTAACTTCTTCCCATCAAACTCAACTACGACTGAATGATCAGACTGGACATCCAGGTGTCGCACCGTTGTATTCCAGAGTAACCTCACGCCAAGATCTTCTGCAGCGGACGCGATACAGCGAGAAAACACCTGCGCGTCACCACTGCGATCATCCGGATAATACACACTCCCTAATATCGTGTCCTTTACAGCCGTGAGGCTCGGCTCCATTACGATTGTCTGATCACGGTCGAGTTTTGTGCAATCAAGATCAAGCGACCGATACACGTCAGCCAGAGAAAACCCAGCTTTAAGCGACGTCGAATCTCGGAGAAGGTGCAGTGTGCCCGTGTCAGAACGATCGTGTTCTAAATCAAGTGTTTGTAAAAGATTATCAAGTACCCGTTTGCTGTACTTGGCGAGGCTCAAGGTAATGTCAGTACTCTTAAGCCAGGCTTGGCGATTACAGTTCCTGAGGAACCGTAAACCCCAACCCATCATGCCGGGAATCGCCCGCAGACGAAGCAACAGCGGCGCCTCTTCTCGCCCAAGAGATTTCAGCAAATACCCGGGGACTCCGGCTCCCGCCCAAGGATCCGACATGCTGGGGGCGAGTACGCCACCGTTGGCAAAACTCGTCTCCAATCCGGCTCCAGGCTGCCGGTCTATTAGGACCACGTCACGTCCTTCGGCGGCAAGGTAGTACGCGCAGGTTGAACCGATAATACCTGCTCCCAGTACAACAACCTCCGCGTGTTGCTCAACAGATGCCATAGAAAATCCTACGCTCCAGGACGGATATGGGCGTAAGCGACGATTTCAATCACGATCCCAGGCACCATCAGCCCCGCAACGATAGTTGCCCTGTTAGGCCAGGGCTGAGGGACCATATCCTGATAAACAGCGTTGACATCGGCAAAACAGTCAGGCTCGGTGATATAAATCAATACCTGGGTCAGATCAGCCATTGTCCCGCCAGCGGCTTCGATAGACTGCTTGAGATTGTTGAATGTCTGACGGGCCTGGGCAATGGTGTCGCCCGTTTCAATCGAGCCATCGGCTCGGATCGGAATCTGTGCGGTATAGAAAATACCATCGGCCGATACTGCCCACTCGAGCGGCGCATCAACTGCTGGTAGGCCAGTATTAATTACCTGCTTCATGATGTCCTCAAAATTATGACTTATCCAAAACTACAGAGGTAGAGCCATTAATATGGCACTGAGGGTCACCGCTTGCCACCTTAACTATCATTGTACTAACTTTCCCATTAAAAGCTCAACCACGGCGAGGAGGTCCGTTTGTACGACTTCATCAGCGGCCGCACCCTGCTAAGCACCACCATCAACCTATAGATAACCAATCCCGGCGGAGCGGTTCGCCGCTACGACTGGAGGCTAACGGTCCAGGAGATCTGCCTGCGCGTTAGTATGATTAAAGACTCAACGAAACCATTTGGTTCTTGGGACATCAGGATGTCGAGCATCTTATACAACTTAGTGTTCTTGCTGCTGATTCTTGCAGTAAGTTACCTGTTTGATCTAACTATTATTTCAGCAGTGCTATGGTGTATGCCGCTTATCCCTGCATGGTGGCTGGTAACTAGAGAGGCGCGTATAAAGACTAACGCCAACGCCCTGAATAACGCTTTCCCTTGCTCGGATCAGATCCCTCGTAAAGCACTCTGCGTTTGATCTCGGCATCGCGTCGACAGAGATCGAAATCTTCTTCAGCGAGACGACCTCTTGGCGGACCCGCTATCGTGAAATGTCCATAATGATCCTCCCCGCTGACCAACGCCACCAGGGAATGGTCGCCACTGTTTTGTTTCATCGACGTCGAGATAAATCGTATCGCAGATCCGATTCGCCGATCCACCGTGGTATTCGGACCCGATGAATGGAATAGATGCCCATGGTGCAGCGAGGCCTGCCCAGTCTGAAGAACTACATCTACACCATCTCGGTCATCGACCTCCACGGCAATCTCCTGCCCACGTGACAAGAGGTTATTATCGTCATACGTATCGGTGTGAGGCACGATCTGCCGTGTGTGGCTACCAGGCACAAAACGCATGCAACCGCTTTCGATAGTTGATGGTGACAATGCAACCCAGGCTGTGATCTCATTGACACTATCCAGGCCCCAGTAATTGAGATCCTGGTGCCAGGTAACGATCTTGGGCGAGTCTGCTTCTTTAATAAAAAGCCCAGAACTCCAGACCATCAAGTCGAGACCCAGGATAGGCGTAACGACATCAATCAGTCTAGTATTTCTAATCAGCCGATCGAAAGACGGGAGCAACCTGTCGGGGTAGGAGCGCAGTAACATGAGTTTTTCCGGATCGTCTGCAAGATCCGACTCCGCCAACTCTAAATCATCACGGATCTCCTGAGCCTCCGACGCGCTCACCACGTCTACTGGAAACGCAAACCCATCGCGTTCGTACGTCTGGGCTGCGGCTTTTAACATCATCTACTTAGTCTATCTGTATAAAACAAATTATTGAACGTCGGTGAATCAGACCGGCCCACGAATTGGGTGTGTAACGGATTGCTGTCACGATGCGGAGGGCCTCTGTAAGGGCGATGGCTCGCGATACCCAGTAACTACCGAATACCAGTGCTACCAATTTGGGTATACGAAAAATTGGTATTGTACATATTCGTAGTTTTCAACGTAGAAACAAATAAGAAAGTCGAGGCAGCGAATTAAAGACGGTCGCAGGTAAGGCAAAACAAGATTGACCGGGTGCGGTTGCTAACCCCCTCATTCATCTCAACCGCCTTACCAAATCCTCGGCCCTTAAATGCGTATAGCGCATCAACCTCTAACCACAAAATTTGTCCAGTACATATGGATAGATCGACTCGTTTGCCAGTAACTACATTTATCTATCCATTTGGACAATCCTGACGCTAGTTGACCTACACCCCCCCCTTCTAATCCACCTGGGTCGACTTACATCCAACCAAATCCAGCACTTTAGACGGTAACTTTGACGGTAGCTATTTGGGGATGGCGTAACTTTCTTCAATGATTCAATAACTTAGAAATCACTTCGAGTCCTTCCGGGCCCACCATCTTTATCCTACGCCTACTTTCACCCAGCACCAGGCTTCTTCAGTGATTAACTGCACCGACAAGCGGTGAACTCAAACTAGAGAAAAATAAACCCTTATTTCGATTAATTTCTAGTGCCAAAGCTCTAGATAGTTGGGTTCATAAAGGTTGAATTTCGGCTATTTCAGACTGTAAGGAACTAAATTAGTGAACCTACATTTTCTGTACATCTGGACAACGGAAGAGTATGGTTTTGATCGGCTCAATGATTTGACGAGATCCGCTATCAAAGCGAAATTATTTCAGGAACAAGGAGGAAACCGTGAAGACAATATCTCACTTCATTAAGACTTTAGTTGTCTCGCTACTTTTCGTAATCCCCACCGTATCCTAGGGGGCAACCATTGGTAGTGATGGCGCGTCACGCTGTGGCTTTCCTACGACGAGCTGACTAAGTCCACTAACGCCGATGGTGACACTATTTCCGCGGTAAATACCTGCCAGGTTGATCCAGATCACATCCCTACTTTCAGATTTGTCGGAAAATACAGCCCACGATTCGGCGCAAGGCGCCTTAACCAAAGAGGAAACATACTTCATTCGCTGGTCGGATCAACGTCATCCAGAAACAGGCGAGAAGTAGCCAAGTTGCAATGCATCCCGATCTGATTATTGTTGGTGGCGGACCTGCTGGACTGGCCTTTGCTTTATCTCTGGCCGGAACGGGTCTTCGTATCACGGTTATCGAAACACATCCGGAGGAGGAGCTGGCGAACCCTCCGTTTGATGGCCGCGACATTGCCCTTACCCATGGTTCAAAACGTATCCTGAGCGAACTGGGTATCTGGGAGCGCCTCCCGCGAGATCAGGTTTTCCCGATCCGCGATGCGAGAGTTCTGGATGGTTATTCCCGGTACGCTCTAGAGTTCGGTCACCAGGAAGCCGGAGTCAATGCCCTTGGCTTTTTGGTTTCCAATCACCTTATACGTCGAACTCTCTACGAGGCCGTGTCGGCTACCGAAGATGTGCTGCTCCAAACCAACCAGACCGTGTCTTCAGTGCACCCTGAGGAAACCTCTGTCACCGTGACGAATTGCAGTGGGCACAGCCTTAAGGCCTCGCTTCTCGTTGCAGCCGACAGCCGGTTTTCGAGTATGCGCCGCCGGGTTGGCGTCGCTGCCCGTCATCGTGATTTTGGGCGTGCGGCTCTGGTCTGTCGTATGAGTCACGAGCACGACAATTCGGGAATCGCGAGCGAGTGCTTTCAATACGGTCAGACCGTTGCTGTGCTGCCGCTGACAAGCCAGTCGTCCTCAATCGTGATAACTGTCCCGACCGATCGAGCCCAGACGCTCTTGGAAATGACCACGACTCACTTTGCCGGGTGGATCAGCGCCCGGCTGGATAACCAATTGGGATCCATGGATCTGATCGGCGAACGGTTTGTCTACCCGCTGATTGCAGTTCTCGCTGACCGATTTGACGGGCCTCGTACGGCCCTTATTGGTGACGCAGCGGTGGGCATGCATCCGGTCACTGCCCATGGCTATAATCTTGGATTAAGCGGTCAGGAACTGTTGGCACGGGCTGTGTTGACTGCCCGGCATCAAGGGCAGGACATCGGCAGCCCGAGATTGCTGCAACAGTACAGTGACCGGCACCGCCGTGTCGCGCTGCCTATGTACTTCGGAACCAATGCACTGGTTGGCCTTTATACGACAGAAAATCTGCCAACGAGAATCGTGCGCAAAGCCCTGCTACATGCCGCGAATCATCTTCCGCCGATACGAAGAGTCGTCACAGACCGTCTGGTGAGTCACTAAGCACTCGAATAATGGAGCGTCAAGCAATTACTTGCTTGCATCCGCCTTTCCATCAAACCCGAGACGCTGTCCCGCATTTTCCGTCGTTTGAGCGAGGCGGGAATTTTGGAAATCGATGGCAACAGTATTACAGTGATCGATATGGGTCAGCTATTAGATCTTTCCGGCGTTTATGCGATTGATTGAGTGTCCTCGAACCATGATCTTAAGCGAACTGCAGCTGCAATTTCTGTCGGTGTTTCCTAACCGGTGCTCCATGCACGGGGTTTTCTCATCCCGGCAATTTTACAAGCCTGTTTGGCATACCCGTAGGGAAACAGGTCGAACAGCAGTTTCTTGGCTGCTTTTTTGTCCATACCATGTTCCGCTACCAGGTGCCCCGTAACGTGCCGCACATCCGGAATCACGCGGTGTTCGTCATAGTATGTGCGAACAAAATATATGATTTCCCAGTGGAAGCCTGACAGGACAATTTTTTCTTCTTCCGCGAAACTGATAGCCACTTCGCTTGTCCAGTCCGCCGGATTGGTCAGGTAACCCTCGTCATCTTTGTCCGTATCAGTTGAAACTGGCGCATGTGATTCCGAAGCGCTTCCCAATTTTCCCCGACTGACTGTTGAGCTGGTTTTGGAGCTAGGTTCTTCCATCAGATCCTGCTTGCTAGTTCAAATTCTAAAGGGGTAGTAAAGCGTGTTTGGTATTCTCGTTACATGACCAAGATCAATTCTTTCGAATATTGTTCCTATAAAAATCGGGTATTTTTCGAGGGACCCGGATCCAAATAAAAACAGGCCTTTCTTGATGTCTGTCAATTACACACGTCCCGAACGGGTTTAAAGTCACCCCCGTTCCGTCATTTCATAAATTGATATTCATTACCAAATGCACGCAATCGATTCAGTCTCCAAATCTGATCAATACAGGGCCCTTGGCCTAAGCACATTTGTTTTTACGGTCTGTTTTGCAGTCTGGACCATTTTTTCCATTATTGGGGTCAAGATCAAGCAGGACCTTGGATTGAACGATACCCAGTTTGGCCTGCTCGTGGCGACCCCGGTGCTCACTGGTTCCATCAGTCGGATTTTTCTCGGGGTATGGACGGAACAGTATGGCGGCCGGATCATGTTTCCCTTGCAGATGCTCATCACTGCTGTCGCAGTTTGGTTGCTGACCTCAGTTCAAACTTACGAGATTTTCTTGCTGGCAGCACTGGGTCTTGGACTGGCCGGTGGATCTTTCATTGTGGGTGTTTCCTATGTTTCCAGGTGGTTTGATAAGGAACACCAGGGAACGGCCCTCGGAATATTCGGTGCCGGGAATGTGGGCGCAGCCGTCACCAATTTCGCCGCTCCATTCCTTGTGGTGGCTATCGGATGGGACGGAACTGCCAGGGTATATGCCATTGTTCTGGCGATCACCGCAGTGCTGTTCTATATCCTCAGCAAGGACGACCCCGTATTGGCAGAGCGAAGAACCACCGGCAAGGCAGCCGTATCAATAGCAGACCAGCTCACACCGCTCAAAGATATCCAGGTCTGGCGCTTTGCTACCTACTATTTCTTCGTGTTTGGTGCATTCGTGGCATTGGCGTCCTTCCTGCCGCGGTACTACGTTGGCGCCTACGAACTCGAACTGACAACAGCGGGTGTATTGGCAGGACTCTATTCTTTGCCGGGTTCAGTATTCCGGGCATTGGGTGGATGGATGTCAGACAAATGGGGCGCGCGGGCAATCATGTACCTGACGGTCATCGTGTCCCTGGCTTGCCTGTTTCTCATGAGCTATCCGAAAACCCACTATGCCGTAGTCGGTATTGTGGCGCCTATCGAATTTGAGTTCGGTATTGGTCTGAAATTCTTTGTTGCCCTGACGGTTATTCTGGGTTTTGTGATGAGCCTGGGCAAGGCGGCGGTCTACAAGCATATCCCTGTTTACTATCCCCATCATGTTGGATCCGTCGGCGGTCTGGTGGGAATGATCGGTGGCCTGGGCGGATTTTTCCTTCCCATTGCATTCGGATTGTTGCTTGACTTTACCGGCGTATGGACAGCACCTTATATGCTGTTGTTCCTGCTGGTTGCTGTGTCAACAGTATGGATGCATGTCGCAATCAGGCGAATGGAAAGAGCCCGTCATCCCGCCCTGCTGGACGAACGTCACCTTTCTGACCTGCCGGCCCAACCCTACCCAGCTCCAGATCAGAAAGCGGTTGCCGGCGCTTCGGCTGCAGACGGTTCTGCAGTCCAGGGCCAGCCTGCACGTTAAGGCAGCAAAACTCGATTCGAACAATCAACTATTTCAAAACTAGAGGTTCAAAATGGCAGCTTCAGTAACTTCGGCAGCACAAACGGGCCGCACGCTCAATGATTGGCGACCAGACGATCAAAGCTTCTGGGATCAATCAGGAAAATCCATTGCTAAACGAAATCTCTGGATTTCGATTCCCTGCCTTCTGCTTGCATTTTCAGTGTGGATGGTATGGAGCGTCGTCGTGGCGAAACTGCCTTCCATCGGGTTTAACTATACGACAGACCAGCTTTTCTGGCTGGCGGCGCTGCCAGGGCTCTCAGGTGCCACGTTGCGAATCTTTTATTCGTTCATGGTTCCCATTTTCGGAGGGCGGCTCTGGACTGCGCTTTCAACGGCGTCACTTCTGTTGCCGGCTATTGGTGTCGGCATAGCGGTCCAGAATCCGGATACTTCCTACACTTTCTTCCTGTTGCTGGCGCTGTTGTGCGGATTTGGTGGGGGCAATTTCGCCTCCTCCATGGCGAACATTGCGTTCTTCTATCCAAAGAAAGAAAAAGGCAACGCCCTTGCGTTGAATGCTGGTCTTGGCAATCTCGGCGTGTCGGTGATGCAGTTCGTCGTTCCGCTGGTGATTACAGCCGGTGTGTTTGGCGCAATTGGCGGTGCACCTCAGGTGCTCGAAGACGGAAGCAAACTCTGGCTGCAGAATGCCGGTTTCATCTGGGTTCCGTTTCTCGTCGTATCGGCGATCGCTGCCTGGTTTGGTATGAATGACATCGCTGATGCCAAAGCGAGCTTCAAGGAACAGTCGATCATTTTCACGCGCAAGCACAACTGGATCATGTGCATCCTCTATACCGGCACCTTCGGCAGTTTTATCGGCTATGCAGCGGGGTTTCCGTTGCTCATGAAGACCCAGTTTCCGGATGTCAATGTGTTCTCCTACGCCTTTCTCGGGCCATTGGTGGGCGCCTTGTCCCGCGCGGGCACAGGGTGGATTTCGGACAAGTTCGGCGGTGGGCGGGTGACGCTGTGGACATTCCTGGGAATGATGATTGCCGTTGGTGGTGTTCTGTTCTTCCTCGGTATCAAGACCCAGCCGGGTGCATTCTGGGGGTTCTTCGCCTGTTTCATGGCGCTGTTCTTCCTGACTGGTGTTGGCAATGCCTCCACCTTCCAGATGATCCCAACCATTATGCGGCATCAGATACCGAGACTCATGCCCGAACTCGATGAGAAGGAAACCCTGCGACAGGCAGAACGGGAAAGCGCGGCGATCATAGCGTTTACATCAGCCATTGCAGCTTATGGCGCATTCTTCATTCCGAAATCTTACGGCACCTCCATCAGTATGACGGGCGGGCCTGAAGCCGCCCTTTGGGGGTTCGGCATTTTCTACGGCATCAGCTTTGTCATTACCTGGTATTGCTATGCCAGGAGAAACGCCAGCGTACCGTGCTGATTTAACGTTGCCAAAATATTAAGGAACATTACCATGTCTCAACTTCTTGACCGCCTCAATTTCCTCTCCAGGAAAGACACCGAAACCTTTTCCGATGGCCACGGTGTCACCACCGGCGAAAGCCGGGACTGGGAGGAAAGTTATCGCAAGCGATGGCAGCATGACAAAGTCGTCCGCTCAACCCACGGGGCAAACTGTACCGGGTCTTGTTCGTGGAAAATCTACGTGAAGGGCGGAATCGTCACTTGGGAAACCCAGCAGACTGACTATCCCCGCACCCGGCCGGACCTACCCAACCACGAGCCGAGAGGCTGCTCAAGAGGGGCGAGTTACAGTTGGTACATGTACTCAGCCAACCGGGTCAAGTATCCGCTGATCCGCTCCCGGTTGATTAAACAGTGGCGGGCTGCGCGGGCCACGATGACACCGATTGGCGCCTGGACGGCAATACAGGAAGATCCGGAAAAACGCTCCGACTACATCAAGGTACGTGGCCATGGCGGATTCGTTCGTGCCGACTGGGATGAGATTAATGAAATCATCGCAGCAGCGAACGCGTACACCGCAAAGAAGTGGGGACCGGACCGGGTACTCGGATTCTCTCCCATCCCGGCCATGTCCATGGTGTCCTATGCTGCGGGCTCCCGCTACCTGTCTCTCATGGGTGGTGTTTGCATGTCTTTCTATGACTGGTACTGTGACTTGCCGCCGTCATCGCCCATGACGTGGGGTGAGCAGACGGATGTGCCGGAATCTGCCGACTGGTACAACTCGGGGTTCCTGATTCTATGGGGCTCCAACGTACCCCAGACCCGGACTCCGGATGCGCACTTTTACACCGAGGCCCGTTACAAGGGAGCCCGGTCGGTGGTGGTTTCACCGGACTATTCAGAGGCCGCCAAGTTTTCCGATCTCTGGCTGCACCCCAAGCAGGGAACGGATGCCGCATTGTCTATGGCGATGGGGCACGTAATCCTGCGTGAGTTTCATATCGATCGAAAGGCCGAGTACTTCGAGAACTACTGTCGGCAGTACACGGATATGCCATTACTGGTCCGGCTTGTGCAGAAGGATGGAAAACTGGTTCCGGAAAGGTTGCTGAGAGCATCTGATTTCGAAGATAACCTTGACCAGGAAAACAATCCGGAGTGGAAAACAGTCGCCCTGGACAGTCGCAGCCAGAGCCTGGTGGTACCGAATGGCTCGGTTGGATTTCGATGGGGAGATCCCGGCAAGTGGAACCTGGAAGAAAAGGAAAGTTCAGGTGAAGACGTTGACCTGGTGATGAGCCTTGAAAACGATTCCGATCATGATGAGATTGCCAGCGTGGCGTTTCCGTATTTTGGAAACCGGGAACACGATCACTTTGAAGGCACCGACCATGACAGCGTATTGATCAGGTCAGTACCGGCCAAACGGGTTGCGCTGCGGGACGGCGACTGCCTTGTGGCGTCGGTGTTCGACCTGTTCGTAGCGAACTACGGAATAGATCGCGGGTTTGGCGATGAGTCATGTGCCAGCGACTACGAACAGAACCAGCCATATACACCCGCCTGGGCGGAAAAAATTACGGGCGTACCCAGTGACCAGATCATTGCGGTTGCCAGGGAATTTGCGTCAAACGCCGAAAAAACCAATGGCCGGTCCATGGTCATCCTCGGAGCGGGCCTGAATCATTGGTATCACATGGATATGAACTACCGCGGTATTATCAACATGCTGGTCATGTGTGGATGCATCGGGCAGTCCGGCGGCGGCTGGAGCCACTATGTGGGCCAGGAGAAGCTTCGCCCCCAAACGGGCTGGCTGCCTCTCGCATTCGGACTCGACTGGGGCAGGCCGCCGAGGCATATGAACTCCACGTCCTTCTTTTACGCGCACACCGACCAGTGGCGGTACGAGACACTGAAGATCGACGAGATCGTGTCTCCGACCGCACCGGAAGGTGACTGGGATGCAACACTGATTGACTACAACATCCGGGCGGAGCGAATGGGATGGCTGCCGTCCGCACCCCAGCTTAAAAAGAACCCCTTGGATGTGGCGAAAGATATAGAGGAGTCCGGCCAGAACCCCGGTGAATATATTGCTGGAGGACTGCGATCCGGGGAGCTGGAGATGTCCTGCGAAGACCCGGATCACGAGGCTAACTGGCCTCGCAACCTGTTTGTCTGGCGCTCCAACCTGCTGGGTTCCTCCGGCAAGGGCCACGAGTACTTCCTCAAACACTTACTTGGCACCTCACATGGCGTGCTTGGCAAGGATCTTGGAGAAGAGGGGCGCCAGCAGGCCCGGGAAGCCGAATGGCATGACGATGCACCGGAAGGGAAGCTGGATCTGCTGGTAACACTCGATTTTCGAATGTCCACCACCTGCGTCTATTCGGATATCGTGTTGCCGACGGCGACATGGTATGAGAAAAATGACCTGAACACATCGGACATGCATCCGTTTATCCATCCGCTAACCAGCGCTGCAGACCCCGCCTGGGAAGCCAGGAGTGACTGGGATATTTTTAAAGGGATAGCGGAAAAATTTTCCGAAGTTGCGCCGGAGGTGCTGGGTGTTGAAAAGGATGTCGTGCTGGTGCCGATTCTCCATGATACGCCGGGAGAAATGGCGCAGGCGACGGATGTGCGCGACTGGAAACGCGAGGATTTCGACCCAGTGCCCGGTAAAACCATGCCGAACATTGCCGTAGTAGAGCGGGACTATCCAAACCTGTACAAGCGGTTTACCGCATTGGGGCCCCTGATGGAAAAGCTGGGGAACGGCGGCAAGGGAATTTCCTGGAATACGGAGCACGAAGTCGAACTGCTTGGCCGTTTGAACGGCGTGGTAACGGAAGAGGGTCCAACCAAAGGGCGACCCAGGATCGATTCTGACATCGATGCAACGGAGGTCATCCTGTCCCTGGCACCGGAAACCAATGGTGAGGTTGCGGTCAAGGCCTGGGAGGCGCTGTCCAAAATCACCGGTAAGGATCACAGTCACCTCGCGGTGCCAAAGGAGGATGAAAAAATTCGCTTCCGGGATGTTGTTGCCCAGCCGCGGAAGATTATTTCTTCACCGACATGGTCCGGGCTGGAGTCAGAGAAAGTCTGCTACAACGCAGGCTATACCAACGTTCACGAACTGATTCCCTGGAGAACGCTTTCCGGTCGCCAGCAGCTCTACCAGGATCACTTGTGGATGCGTGTATTTGGCGAAGCCTTTTGTGTCTATCGCCCTCCGATTGATACCAAGACCGTAAACCCGGTTATCGAGGCGAAAGCTGATGGAAATCCCCAGGTCGTGTTGAATTTCATTACGCCACACCAGAAATGGGGCATCCATTCCACGTACTCGGACAACCTGATGATGCTGACGCTGAATCGGGGTGGGCCGGTGGTCTGGATTTCAGAAGATGATGCGAAAACAGCAGACCTGAAGGACAACGACTGGGTCGAGGTATACAACGTCAACGGCTCGATTGTGGCCCGTGTCGTGGTCTCCCAGAGAATGAAGACGGGTACGGTTTACATGTATCACGCGCAGGAGAAGCAGGTGAATACACCGGGCTCCCAGATTACAGGTCAAAGAGGCGGGATCCACAACTCCGTTACCCGGACAATAACCAAACCCACCCACATGATCGGCGGTTATGCCCAGCAGTCATATGGCTTCAATTACTACGGAACCGTCGGTAGTAACCGTGATGAGTTCGTCATTGTCCGGCGGCTGGACAAGATCGACTGGATGGAGGGTCCATACGTTGACCCCGCCAAATCAAAAGAGGTGTCCCAATGAAAATTCGTGCACAAGTAGGCATGGTCCTGAACCTGGACAAGTGTATCGGTTGCCATACCTGTTCGGTTACCTGCAAGAATGTCTGGACCAACCGGGAAGGTGTTGAGTATGCCTGGTTCAACAATGTCGAGACCAAGCCAGGTATCGGCTATCCAAAGGAATGGGAAAACCAGGACCGATGGAATGGCGGCTGGACGCGGAAACCAAATGGGAAGATTGAACCCAGAATGGGATCCCGATGGCGAATTCTCGCAAAAATTTTCGCCAATCCGGATCTTCCGGAGATCGACGACTACTACGAGCCGTTTGACTTCGATTATGAGCACCTGCAATCAGCAGGAGAAGTGGAGGCGACGCCAACGGCTCGTCCCCGGTCAAAGATTTCCGGGGAGCGCATCGAGAAGATCGAATGGGGTCCGAACTGGGAAGAAATCCTCGGGGGCGAATATTCAAGCCGTTCCCGGGACTACAACATGGATGGCGTAGACAAGGAAATCTACGGTGAGTATGAAAACACGTTCATGATGTATCTGCCCCGGCTTTGCGAGCATTGTCTCAACCCGGCCTGCGTTGCTGCGTGTCCGTCAGGTGCCATTTACAAACGGGAAGATGACGGTATCGTACTCATCGACCAGGAAAAATGCCGTGGGTGGCGCATGTGCGTTTCCGGATGCCCGTACAAGAAAATTTACTACAACTGGGAATCCGGAAAGTCGGAAAAATGCATTTTCTGTTATCCGCGAATCGAATCCGGTCAACCTACGGTTTGTTCTGAAACCTGTGTGGGACGTATCCGGTACCTGGGGGTCATGCTTTATGACGCTGACCGTATTTCTGATGCTGCTTCGACCAGCGACGAGCAAGACCTGTACCAAGAACAGCTGGATGTGTTCCTGGATCCCAACGATCCGGCTGTTATTGAGCAGGCACGGAAAGACGGGATTACGGAAACCTGGCTGAAAGCGGCGCGCAATTCGCCCGTCTGGAAGATGGCCATGGAGTGGAAGGTCGCCTTCCCGCTCCATCCCGAGTACAGGACGCTGCCCATGGTCTGGTACATCCCGCCGCTCTCACCGATCCAGTCTGCGGCAGAGTCCGGAAAACTGGCCATGGAAAGCAAAATGCCCGACGTCCGCTCTTTGCGGATACCGGTGCGCTACCTTGCAAACCTGCTGACAGCAGGCAAGGAAGAGCCGGTGATTTCGGCACTGGAACGCATGCTGGCGATGCGTGCCTACATGCGGTCCAAGTCCATCGACGGTGAAATCGATCACACGATCGCAGACAAGGTGGGAATGACCAACCAGATGATCGAGGAAATGTACCATGTGATGGCGATAGCCAATTATGAAGACCGGTTCGTCATTCCGACCACGCGCAGGGAGACTGCGGAAGACGCATACGACATTCGCGGCAGCTGCGGCTTTTCCTTCGGGAATGGTTGCTCCGGCGGTACGTCCGACGGAGACCTGTTCGGTGCCAGACGCAAAAAACCCATCAAGGTAACAGTCAATTCGATTAAGGAGAAAGTGTAATGATTACTATCTACAAGGTGTTGTCGGTGCTGCTCTCCTATCCCACGCGGGAACTGCAGTTGGCTGTTCCGGATTTGTTGAAAGCGCTCGAGTCCGATCCGGGAGTCAGCAAGTCCAGTCAAAAATCCATCGAAAGGCTGGCCAGGAATATCGCCGACCGGGATATTTATGATGCCCAGGAGCGCTATGTGCTCCTGTTTGATCGGACACGCTCCCTTTCCCTTCACCTGTTTGAACATGTTCACGGCGAGAGCCGGGACAGGGGACAGGCAATGGTTGACCTGAACGAGATGTATGCGGCATCTGGTATCGACATCAATACCAGTGAACTTCCGGACTACCTTCCTCTTTTCCTTGAGTATCTTTCAATCTCGAGTGCCAGCGACGCAAGTGAATTGCTGGAGCAGGTTGCCCATATCGTAGTCACACTCAGAACCCGGCTGGCTAAACGAAAGTCGGTCTATTCCGAGGCCTTCCGGGTGCTGGAAGATTATGTGGGCAGGAAACCGGATCCGGAAATTGTCATGCACCTGCTGTCCCAGGAGGAAGACGACCCGAATGACCTGGAAGAACTGGACAATATCTGGAAGGACGATCCGGTGACATTCGGGGGAAATGCGGGGGATAACGCCTGCGGGTTGGACAGGATTCGGGTCCAGGCGCGTGCTGCCCAGCGCAGGCCCGCTGAATCGCCCGGTACCACTTCAGCTGCGGAGGTATAAGTCATGGCCGATTTTCTACATACGCTGTTTTTCGGAATCTATCCCTATATTGCACTGGCTGTCCTGGCTCTCGGGTCAATCATCCGGTACGACAGGGAACCCTACACCTGGCGCTCCGGATCAAGCCAGCTGCTAAGACGAAAACAATTGATGGTTGGATCGGTTCTCTTTCACGTCGGAGTACTTGTAATTTTTGTCGGACACCTGGTTGGATTGCTGACGCCCATACAGATATTTGATGCCCTGGGGATCAGTCATGGTGCCAAGCAGGTACTGGCGATCGTCGCCGGAGGTATCGCCGGAGTGTTCGCCCTTATCGGCGCTACGCTGCTGGTTCATCGGAGATTGTTTGATCCGAGAATCCGCAGGAATTCCAGCCGGTCTGATCTGGCGATCATCATCCTGCTGTGGCTGCAACTGGCCCTCGGCCTGGCAACCATTCCGCTTTCAATGACCCACCTTGATGGCAGTGAAATGCTGCGTTTCATGAGTTGGGCACAGGGTATCTTCACATTTGATATGAATGCGGCCAGCCACATTACGGATGTCTCACCCATATTCAAACTGCATCTTTTCCTCGGCCTGACGATTTTCCTGGTGTTTCCATTTACGCGCCTGGTTCACATGCTGAGTGTGCCGATTCGTTATACCTGGAGATCCAATTATCAGGTGGTCAGGAGCCGACGCGTTTAAGCGTTACTGTAAGGACTCACAACGGAGTGAACATGAAAGTAGCGATCAGTAAAAACGATCCGGTGAATGCGGTTGAGGATGTAACGGTTAACGGTGTCCTGATTTCGGAAGACCAGATTAGCCGGGAAGCGCAGAACCACCCCGGACCTCATTGGAAAGCGGCCTGTGACGCAGCGACAAGGGCTCTGGTCATAAAAGAGTTATTGCTGCAGGAAGCCAGGTCCGGGAATGTCTGCAAAGATGCTGCATCGAAAGCATTGGAAGGAGACGAGCAGGATGAGGAGGCTTTAATCGAGGCTCTGATTCAATCAAACGTCCAGGTGCCTGTGGCAGAGCAGGACGAATGCCACCGGTACTACTGTAACAACCCGGGTAAATTCAACAGCGGCCCTTCGTTCCAGGCGAGACACATCCTGATCAGGATTGCTTCAGACGCGAGTGACGATGTTAATCGCGCCAACAGGAAAGCAAAGCAGATCATCGAGCAACTGAATAAAAGCCCTGAGCGATTTGCCGAGTTTTCCAGCCTGCACTCTGCGTGCCCATCCTCTGAATCGGGGGGTGACCTGGGAAAAATTGGCAGGGGCAGCACCGCACCCGAGTTCGAGCACGCGCTTGAAGCGATGAAAGAGGGTGAAATCAGTTCGCAGCCGGTGCGAACACGGTACGGCTTTCACATCATCGCGTTGGATACCCGTGAAGAGGGAAAGGTGCGACCGTTTGAAGAAGTGAGCGAGCTCATATCCACCTGGTTAGGGGCAAAAGCATGGGCGCGGGCCACTTCGCAATACATTGCCATGCTGGCAGGCAAGGCGGACATTGAAGGTTTTGCCATGGAATCGTCAGACGGTGCTCTGGTGCAGTAAAGATGGATGCAATAGCACAGTCACCAGTCGGGACGAATGGCATTGGCGTAGTCCTGGCTAGCGTGGAGGACCCGATAGATGATCTGTTTCTCGCGGTCAGCAACCTGTTGCAGAAAGAGGGATACCGGGTCAGGGGGTTTATACAGTCACAAAGGCAACTAAATCCGGGAACTGAGCCGGCAACATTCATGCAAACTGTTTCAGGATCCCGGACTCGCCAGGTTTCACAGGACCTTGGCGCCGGATCACATGCCTGTAAAGTGGATGCTGGCGTTATTGCTGAACTGGCTGGTCAACTCGTCAATGAACTGGAACAGGAAACGGACCTTCTCGTCATCAACCGGTTCGGTCGCTGTGAATCTCTCGGTGGCGGGCTGCGACCCGTGATCGAAACAGCGTTTGTGCAGGATATTCCTGTGCTGACCGCGGTGCGTCCCAGATACCGGTTTCAATGGGAAGAGTTTTCGTGCGGGATGGCCAATACGCTAAATCCCGATGCAGACGAGATCCTGGATTGGTGTCTGTCGTTAATCGACCCGCAACGTGCCAGCTTCCATGCTGGCGTCGCGCTACATGTGCAAACTGGTACGGGCAGGGTTGCCTATGACTGAAGGGATTCTCAATGCCCTGTTCAGTGCTACTGCTTTTGTCTATGCGATCGCAGGCTTTGGTGGCGGTTCGACCTATAACTCCCTGCTGGTGCTGGGCGATTTTAATTCCCAGATTGTTCCCGTAATCGCGCTGACGTGCAACCTGGTTGTGGTAAGCGGTGGATTGATTCACTTCAGGAGAACCGGTCACCTCAATCCGGGTGTGGTACTTCCGTTCATGGTGACTTCGATACCCGCCGCCTACCTCGGTGGAAGAATGCCGATCAGTGAATTATGGTTTGTCATGATTCTCGGGGTGTCGTTGCTCGCCAGCGGTTTTCTTCTGTTATATCCGAAGCCACGGCAACGTGTGGTTATCCGTACGAACCTGCAAAGATGGGCGATCAACTGGAGAACTCCAGTGGGGGAAGGGTGTATTGATTTGTGTAGTGGTGTTTTTCTTTTCTTGTCGGAACGTTATTTGATCACGGACTAGATAATAAGCACCCTTCTCTTCCTCACGTTC
>Ga0233427_10001572_pt1 | contig 24036 bp, 22 predicted proteins | sample SI_118_April2016_5_FD_179885 | JGI IMG/M metagenome (GOLD analysis project Ga0233427, IMG submission 179885) | Seawater microbial communities from Saanich Inlet, British Columbia, Canada - SI_118_April2016_100_MG | ecosystem: Environmental > Aquatic > Marine > Inlet | place: Canada: British...
AACTGATAAAAAGAACATTTCAAAACGAGAAAACAGATCATTAAATACATTTTATGAAACTTTTAAAGGTATAGAGTCTGGAGATGATTTTTTAATATATAAACGATTATGTTCAGATCATCCTTACTATAATGGAGATTTTTTTCCTAAGATTGAAGCATTAAATTAGTCGAATAAGATTTATATTAAGACCCATTGAGTGCGTAAATGATTTAATAATTTTATTAACATTTTATATATTTTTTAAATTTAGGTCATATAGTTAAAAAGATGGAATCAATTTACTTAGAATTATTAAAGGAATCTCATTTTGATGACGAATATTTAAGCTGGCACTCTGAATCTCATACTTCATACTATACAGCCTCTAAAAGAATCTTTACAAAAAAAAACCTATTAGAAGAATATAGAAAGGGAATTCAAAATAATAATAATTTTCATTATGGAATATTTTTTAAAGAAAATAAAAAATTAATTGGAGTCCTTAAGCTTGGGATCATTAATTGGCATCATAAAACTTCAGACATGATTGTTTTTCTTGGCGATAAAAAATACCTAGGAAAAGGTCTAGCGGTTGAGGCAATTAATCTTGGAAATAAGATTGCATTCAACGAGCACAAACTGAGAAAATTATATGGAGGCATGTATAAATCAAATATTGCAAGTGTAAAAGCTTACCTTCGGACAGGTTGGATAATTGAAGGTGTTCTTAAAGATCAATATCTTCATGAGGGCCAATCTCAGGACAGAATCTTGGTAGCGTGTTTTAATCCAAAAATATTCATAGAAGACTACTACAGAAAAGGCCTATATTCATTTAATGAAATGTACAAGCCCCCTAAAAACTAAAAATTCCTATCAAAACTGCAGTTAAAAGTGGTCCCATTATTTTTAAAATTATTTTACAGACTCATAATTTCTTATTTTTAATTTAAGGTTATCTATTAACTATAAAAACAACTTAAATAATTTAGAACTCGTTGCAAAAAAAGTTGTATTTTTCCATATCTAAAGAATTTCAATGAAAAATCCTAAAAATGCAATTAGGGTTTTATAAAAAAAATATTAGAAATTATTGATGGGCTAGTGTGCTCATCAACTTGATATAGTAAAATGAACACTACTAATTTATTGACCTAAATCAAGAAATATTTTTAATTACTTTGTTATAATTTTTCTAATGAAATTTAGGCTGAAATAAAAATACAAGGAGATCAAATGAAGTTTGAGTTTATTGGCAATGCTAGCGGAATATTTCATGGTAACAATGGGACAAAATTGCTGTGCGACCCCTGGATTGTGAATGGAGTTTGTGAAGGCAGCTGGTGTCATTACCCGCCACTAGAAACAAAGATGGAAGATATCCTTGATGTAGATGTTGTTTATCTTAGCCATATCCACGGCGATCATTACGATGAAAGATATTTTATTAATTTTCGCAAAGATATTCCTATTATCGTATTAGATGATAAATATAATTTTTTAATTGCAAATCTCGAAAGGAATGGATTTACTAATCTAATTCCCATAAAAGACAGTGAAACAAAGAAAGTTAAAGAATTTGACATTACATTATTTTCACCATTTTGTAAAAATAATTATTTTGATGCTGATATTGGAAACCTTATTGATTCAGCCATGGTAATTCAGAATAATAATACTACAGCGATAAACTTTAATGACAATACACCTACTGAAGAAGCTTGTAGAATGTTAAGGGGGAAATTTGAGAAAATTGATTTGGCAATGATTAACTATAATGCTGCAGGACCATACCCATCGTGCTTCCAAAACCTTACGGAAGCCGAAAAAATGGAAGAAAGTCATAATATCTTATTGAGAAACTACGATTATATGGTATTGCTAGCAAATGAATTGCAACCATCATATGTTTTACCATTTGCTGGTGCGTATGTTTTAGGTGGAAAGTTTTTTTATAAAAATAAATATCTTGGTGCCGGCACTTGGGATGAGTGTAAAGAATATATATCAGATAAAGTAGATAAATCAATTGAAGTTATTTGTCTTAGGGAAAAAGACATTTTTAATTTATCAACAGGAATGGCTAATAATGTTTACGTCCCAATAGATAAGGCACATATGAAAAATTATATTGAAAATGAAATTTCTCAATTAACATACCCTTATGAAAAAGATGCAGAGCCGAACTTGGAGCTCTTATTTCAAGATATAAATAAAGCGGTTATAGCCATGAAGCAAAGATTGGATAAATTTGGCATTAAATTAAATACAACTATATCTTTGAAAATAAATGGAGAAGAAGTGCTGATTTATTCACCATCAGCTTCAAATCAAAAATTACTGTGTCAACTAGATAATAGATTACTTAAAAGGATTGTAAATCGTAAAGCATTTTGGAATAATGCTGAAAGTGGTGGTCATATTGACTTTGTTAGAACTCCAAATTTATATGAGTTTGATGCACACACAGCATTGCAATTTTTTCATATGTAGTTTTATTTATTTTATTTATATCAATTAAATAATTGATTATTACTAATTACAAAATTATGGGCATAGATATTTTTCCTTTGTCTTTGCAAGGGTTTAGCAAATGATTGATAGTTATTTTGAAAATAATTAAAATAGCAACTGCTAATCTAGTATTCAGAGTTATTTCAATTTATTATTGTTATATTAAGAAATATTTTTGAAGATATACATTCTTATAATTTATATAATGAGTTTAGTTTGATACACTATAAATTATGGATCATAAGGGTCTAAGATATCTAGGAAATATTAATGTAACAATAGGAGTTTTTATTAAATGAAGTTGTCTAAAAAAAAATCACTCATTAAAAATGTTGTATTTATTTCCGGCTTGATAAGATCAGGTAAGGCATTGTTGTGTCCCATTATTTCAAGCTTTAACAATACTGAAAAGGTAAATATAGCAGGTGGGAACTTTACACTAGAACAAATTCCAATGTTAAATTACATGGGTGAAATGAGTGATGATGTAGCTAGATTCTTATTGCAAACTGGAATGAATACATCATTCTATGACAATTCTATTGGACGTAATTCTAATTTCCGTCCTAATGACTTTACAAGTGTATGGAAGTATAGGAATCCAATGGAATATGTGATGAGATTATTTGAGCCAGATGGTGATGCTGTACTAACTAAATTGATTAGTCAAAACAGAACATACCCAATGATGGTTCATAATGGTCTATGGCATGCTCATATCTGGTTTAATGCTTTACCTAATTTAAAATTAATTCATATGCAACGTAGTCCTATTGAAATAGTTTATTCATGGATGGGTAAGGGATATGGAAATGATTTTTACTATAGTGATCGTGTTGGATTAGTGACGTTTGAACACGACAAAAAAACTTTACCTTACCATGCTTATGGATGGGAGGATAAATATCTTTCTCTTAAAAATGTTGATAGAATAATCCACATGGTAAACCATATCAGAAATCTCCATTATGATTCATATGAAAGGCTTGAGAGTGACATTAAAAATAGAGTTTTATTTATAAGACATCAGAATTTCACTGAAAATCCTAATAAATATTTAACTAAAATTTCGAATTTTATTGGGGAAGAGCCATCTAATGATACATTAAACATTCTAATGCAAGAAAACTGCCCTAGAATCTTTGATGAAAAGGTGTTTGAGAAAAAAACCAAAGAAATTAAAATGCAGTCCTCAAATGATGCATTTACCCTTCTAATGGAAATGCAAACTCAATTTAAATCTGAAAAACTAGCTATCTAAGTTAATACTTCAAACTAATTTTTTGATCACAATAATTAAAGCCTTTTTTTAAATTTTTATACTCTCGAAAATTTTTAATGACTTAACCTATTAAACCCTTAAAAAATTAGTTTTTTCAGGAAAAGCTAATATTAAATCTTTATCTAAATTATATAATTTTGAAGCCCTTGGCAAGACAAGTAATTTAAGAAAAATCTAATAAAGAAGTTACTTCAATATTATAGATATGGGATTGATCATTTGACTTAAATCGATTCAAAAAAATGGCATAGTTTTAACATTTTAAAATTAATTTTTAGAAAAATTAGATGCTAAAACAGGACTTCCTTTAGTACAACTTTTAATAACCTTTTTACCAATAATATTCTCCAAGTTCTTCGGAGCCAAACCATATCCTGGCCTGACACTTCTTATATGTTCCTTGGTAATAATTTGACCCGATTCTATATTCTTTACATAATATAAAGACCTTCTAAATTTAATATTTGCTTTTTCACTTGATTTGACTTCATAGTCTACTTTTCCAAGAGATTCCCATGCAATTTTAAGCTCTAGACAAAGTTTTTTTAAATCATTTGAATCTAAAGAAAAACTATCATCTGGCCCACCACCTAACTTGTCAAGGGTTACATGTTTTTCGACTATAGATGCACCAAGAGCAATACTAGATATTGCTGTTATATTATCTGTGGTATGATCCGACAAGCCTACCAGAATCCTAAATTTATCACGCATATCAAGCAGAGTTTTAAGGTTATAATCACTGGATGGTGCAGGGTAACTACTTACACAATGCAGTATGGCTAATTCTTTACACCCATTTTCTTTTGCAACCTCAATTGCCTCTTGAATTTCCTCAAAATTTGCAATTCCTGTTGAAATAATTAGAGGTTTTTTTGTTTTGGCTACATATTTAATCAGAGGTAAATCAATAGCCTCAAATGAGGCAATTTTATAAGCAGGTGAATTTAAGTCCTCTAACAAATCAACTGCAGTATTATCAAAGGGAGAACTAAAAATTGTTATATTTTGACTTAAGGCGTATTCAAAAAGAGGCTGATGCCACTCCCAAGGAGTTTGAGCTAGATTATATAGGTCAAATAAGCTCATACCAGCATATAAACCCTCTTCAATTATAAAATCAGGAGTATTCATATCCAAAGTAATAGTATCTGGTCGGTAAGTTTGAAGTTTTACAGCATCAGCACCACAATATTTAGCCATATCAATAATCCTAAATGCATCTTCAATTTTCCCGTTATGATTAGCAGACATTTCTGCAACGATAAAAGGTGGATGAGCTTGTGAAATATTTCTTCCATTAATCTGCATAATTTACAGCCTTTAAAAAAATTAAAAAAGAGTCCTAAATGAATTAAGTTTTGATAAATTGCACTAAGTTTTTAGAGATTTGATTTTACTGCAGTAATTTTAATAGTATGATTAATTTTAAAAATGCAGCTAAAGAAATTATTACATTAATTCTAGTATAAAATTGAAAAATAATATCTGAAGGTTAAATAATTGATTAAAAAATGTCTCTTCCCTGCTGCTGGTTATGGAACTCGTTTTCTTCCAGCTACGAAAGCTGTTCCAAAAGAAATGCTTCCAATTCTTACTAAACCCCTGCTTCAGTATGGAGTAGAAGAAGCATTATCTTCTGGTATCAAAAATATGGCAATTGTTACTGGAAAAGGTAAAAGATCAATTGAAGATCATTTTGATAATTCATTTGAACTGGAATCACAAGTAATTGGAACACACAAAGAGCATTCTTTAAAAGAAATTAAAGAACTTATAGAGGAAGCTACCTTTACTTATACTCGTCAACGCCAAATGCTTGGGCTTGGACATGCTATTCTTACAGGAGAACCTCTAATTGGTGATGAGTCATTTGCTGTCTTATTGGCAGATGATTTATGTGATTGTAAAGATCAAGAAGTATTATCTCAGATGATTCAAGTTTTTAACAAATATCAATGCTCTATCGTTGCTATTCAAGAAATCCCACTAAATGAAACTAACAAGTATGGGATTATCAAGGGCAAACTAATAGATGGCTCTGATAATATATATCGTGTTGATGATATGATTGAGAAGCCTGAAACAGCGAGTGCTCCAAGTAATTTAGCTATTATAGGGCGTTACATTCTTACTCCTGATATATTTAGTATTCTTAAAAAAATAAAACCTGGCAATAATAATGAAATCCAAATTACTGATGCGCTGCTGGTTCAGGCTCTTGCAGGCAAAGTAATTGCTTATAAATTTAATGGCCAGCGATTTGATTGTGGAAGCATTGATGGCTTTGTCAAAGCAACAAATCACTATGCTAAAAAAGAGGGAATCAAGATTAGCTAGAGTAAATGAGCTTTATCAGTCATTATTGTCAAAATCTAAAATTTTAGATTGTGGTTTAAATTCAGGAACTAGCCTTAAAAGTATCTGTCGAATATCTTTTGTAGTATTGCTTTTACAAGCTTTATTTAATTGAATTAAAAGAGGCTCAAGTTCTGACCATTCAATCATTGATTCTTCTGCTCGCATTATGAGTTTATTTTTAGTTTTAATATTATTACCATCCACTAATAATTCTTCATAAAGCTTTTCACCAGGCCTTAACCCAGTATATATGATCTCAATATCGCCATTTGGATTATGAGTATCAAGAATTGTTAAACCACTTAATTGAATCATTTTTTTAGCTAATTCATAAATTTTAACTGGCTTCCCCATGTCAAGAACAAAGACATCTCCACCTTTTCCCATTGCGCCAGACTGAATAACTAATTCTACAGCCTCTGAAATTGTCATAAAGTAACGTACTATATTTTTATCAGTTACGGTTACTGGGCCACCTAGTTTAATTTGCTCCTTAAAAAGAGGAATCACTGAGCCACTTGAGTCCAATACATTACCAAATCTAACCATTGTAAAGCAAGTGTAATGAGTATTTTTGGCCAGCGCTTGCAGTACTAATTCTGCACATCTTTTAGACGCTCCCATTGTATTTGTTGGTCTTACTGCTTTATCAGTTGAAATTAAGACAAAAGTTTCTACATTTGATGAAATAGCAGCCTCTGACGTTAAGAGGGTGCCAATCACATTGTTAAGTACACCTTCTGACTGATTAAATTCTACCATTGGGACATGTTTATAGGCTGCCGCATGATAGATAGTTTGTACCTTGTAATATTGGAAAACTTTATTTAACCTTGATTTTGATAATACTGACCCCAATACTGGAAAAATTTTAGTTTCTAATTTTTTACTTTTGATTAATTCTTGATGAATTTGATAAAGAGCAAACTCGTTGTTCTCAAACAGAATTAACTTTTTTGGTTTTAACAGAAGTATCTGCCTTGCAAGCTCTGAACCAATCGAACCTCCTGCACCAGTAATTAAAACAACTTTATTAGTATTTTTGACTTTAAGAAGAGATTTAATTGGTAAAGCAGTTTCACGCCCAAGTAAATCGTTTATGTCGATTTGATGTAAATCATCAATCTTAACCCTGCCTCCAGCAATATCAGATAGCGAAGGTAAGCTTTTGACACTTAGGTGAAATTTAGAAAGATTATTCAAAATCTTATTACGATGGGTCCTTGAAATAGAAGGGAGCGCTAAAAATATTTCACGAATATCATATTTTTGAATCAATGCGGATAATGAGCTAATAGGTTTAATAGGGATATTGTTAAGAGAACTGCCTTGCAAAGATGGATTATCATCAATATATGCAACATGGTAGAATTCATTAGAAGATTTTAACGATTCAGAAAGCTGGAAACCAGCTTTACCAGCTCCATAAATGATTACATTCCTTTTGTTTGAATTATCTAATGTAAATAACCATCTTGCAATTATCCTAACCCCACCAATAGAAGCTATTGCTAGAAGCCAATTCATTAAAATAACTGATCTTGGTGTGCCTTCAATAGAGGCAAACATAAAGTCAATAAGGCCCCAAATTCCAGCATACAGAGTAACTGCTTGAAAAATAGAAAATAATGCCTTGAAACCAATATAACGAACTACTGATCTATAAAGACCAAAACTAAAAAAAATAGGAATTGCAATAAAAGGGGCGCCAATAATTGCTAAAAGATTAACTCCATCAGGCCAGTAAAAATAACCAAGTCTTATGGAGAATGAAATCAATATTACAGAAATAACTATTGATATGTCAGTAATAACAATAATTAAACTTTTAGTAATTCTTGGTAATACAGAAAGTTTAAGCAGTAAATCAGTCATCAAGAAAAATAAGTAAAAACAGAAAAGTGTGTAACTTAATTAAAAAAGAACTTAAATAAAAAGGTAAGCAGGAAAGTACAAAAGACAAGTTTTAGATAAGCTTCTACTAAAATTCCAGATTCTACTAAAAACCCATCATTGTTAAAAAATGGGATTAATAAAAAACGACTTGTAGTGTAAATAGTTTGCTGGAGTGAAGTTCCTAATGCAAATCTATTATTAGTTTTTCCAGCAACTATAGTAGCAACAGAAGAAACCTCTATAGAGTGAACTAGTTTTAAATTCATTAAGACACTGCCATAAAAATAATCATAAAGATCTGCCAAGTATTTGAAAAAAGTAATCAGGTTTTAATTTAATGTGAAATATCATTTTTTCCTATTACTTTTACTATTGTAGATTTAATAATTAAAAAATCAAAGAGTATTGATTGCTTATTTAAATATTCAAAATCTAAATTAACTTTATCTGGAATAGATAAACTATCTCTTCCATTAATCTGCGCCCATCCAGTAACACCTGGAGTCAATTTATCAATACCTTTTTCTTTCCTCAAAGATATCAAATCATCTTGATTAAATAGTGCTGGCCGGGGACCAACAAAACTCATATCACCCTTTAGAATTGAATATAGTTGCGGTATTTCATCCAAACTGAACTTACGAAGAATGCCTCCTATAGGAGTTAAAAATACTGAAGAATCTTTCATCAAGTGAGTCGCCACAGCAGGTGTATCTATTTGCATTGTTCTAAATTTAGGCATTAAAAAGATATTATTATCTAATCCTACACGTTTTGACCAGTAAATAGAAGGACCTTTTGAAGAACATCTGACAAGTATAGCAATTATGATTATTGGTATTATCAAAATAATAAGGGCAACAAGACATAGTATTAGATCAATAAAACGTTTCATTTCCACTTAAATTATTAATTGATTTTTTTGCTTTAAACCCAATTAGTTCAATCTTTTCAGAGGAATAACAATCATCTCCAAGAAGTTTATCTATTTTAAAACTAATCCTTTTATTTAGTTTGGATACAAGAATAAAAATCCATAATGGCAGGCTCCATTTAGGAATTTTTTTTCCCAAACTACTACACATTGCATCATAAATCTCTCGTGAAGAATATGGATGTCCATCTGTTACAATAAATATTTCACCATTAATACTTCTAGTGAAGGAGGCCAAAATAAGAGCCTCAACTAAATCATCTACATGAATCATTGATCGTCGATTTTTTATTTTTGGAAGAGGAGGAAACCACCCATTTTTTATTCCATTAAACATTAAGTTTAAATTCCCCTTCATTCCCTCTCCATAAACAAGTGAGGGTCTAATAATTACGACATTCATTTTAGAGTTCTGACTTATCTCAAGAAGCTTTAACTCAGCTTCTCTTTTTGACTTGCCATATGCACCATCTGGCTCCATTTGATCATTTTCATTTTTACATTTCTTTAAATATGACCCCCCTCCAGCCTTAACACTACTAACAAAAACAAAGGTTTTTACTTTGCTCTTCACCGCAAGTTTAGCTAATTGAACTGTTGCATCTACATTTATTGCTTGATATGAAAGACTTACTTCTTTTCTCATCCTAGTATCATGTGCAAAACCTGCTAAATGAAAGACTATATCAATTGAATCAAGAGAGTTTAGTGGAATTCTATTCTGCAAAAAATCACAGCATATTGATTCATATTGCTTGATTGGTTTACGAGAAAGCACCCTGACATCAAAATCCATTTTTTTAATATGTTTCAGAAGCCTTAAGCCTACAAAACCATTTGCACCAGTAACTAAAATTTTTCCTTTAGACATTATATTTTCTTTAATGATTCACCACTAAATCTTTTAAACCACTTATGATTCTTTTCTGATTAAATAAGTCATTCAATAGACTATTATTTTTAATTAAAAAATTCTCATAATCTTCTCTAGGCATTTTAATGCAGTCTTTAAACAATTCTCTAATAGCTTGAACATCATCTGGATTAGCGTATAAACCAAGATAATTATTCATGACTATTTCTTTTGTTTCTCCATTAATAATAGCTAATATTGGTTTTTTAGCTAGAATATAAGTTTGTAATTTTGCAGGAACAGTTAATGAGAAAAGAGGCTTATTAATAAGTGAAATGATTAAAAAATCGCTAGCCCTATAGTATTTATTGATAATATCTCTTTGAATTCCCCCATGAAAAACAATTGGAACATTGCTGCTAGCTATTGATTTCAAATAACTTAGATTTGACCCATCGCCTATAATATTAAGTTGAGATTTATGAATATAAGGCTTAGGTAATGAAGAATATGCTTTAATTATATTTTCTAGGTTCTGTACTTTGCCTAAATTACCCGCAAATGTAAATTGCACTTTTTTTTCAGCATTAAAAACCATTGGTTCTAGCTCATTATTTAAATTGTCCGGCCAATTTGGAAAATAATGCATTTTTTTACCGGTCGGGACATAATTTACTAAGTTAGATTCAAATCCTTTACTTGAGATTGCTATATTATCTACACTATGAAAAATAAATTTAACAAATTTATTTAAAGTAAAAGATAAAAATTTTGTTTTTTTGAACCCATAAGCATAAACACTGTCTGGCCAAAGATCCTGGACCCATAAAGTTAAAGGAATTTTATATGCTTTTCTAATAATTACTGCAGGAAGCATATCTGAAAGAGCCCCCAAATTAAAACCAAATACATGTTTATACTTTTTCCCAATAAAAAGAGCAACAATACTCCCTAAAAGCATAAAATTCAGGTACTTTAAAATTTTTTTAAACCTACTCTCCTTATAGCCAAGGACAGCATGCACTCTAATAATATTGACCCCATGAAAATGCTCTTTTGAAAATAACTTATTTTTATAGCCTGGAAAAACTTTACCCCTTGGATAAGTTGGAATTAAAGTCAAAACATCAACTTCATATCCTTGTTTAGACCAATTAAAAGCAATATCATTTATCTTGAATTGTTCAGGATAAAAACATTCAGAAATAATTAATATTTTAGGATTCGCTTTCAAAACTATTTAATATTAGATTTATAATAGAGTTCATTATGAAGTGCCAACTCAATCATATCAGAAACCATTTTTTCATAACTTGGTATCTCATAATTAATTAGACACCTTGTATCTATAAAGCTTTTATCAATGTTTTTGCCATTCAAAGGATGAATTTCAATATCTTTATTAGTAAACTTTCTAAATAATCTTAAAAGATCATTTTTACTTATCCTATCATTATTTGTAATATGATAAAGACCAGTTAAATCATTATTAATGGCCCAATGAACTGCTTTTGCAAGCTCGATAGTACTCACTCCTGACCAATATACATCTGTGAATCCTTGAATACTATTGGATTGCCTCATAAACCAACTAAATAACTCAGACCCGTTATCTTTAAGCTCTGGCCCAACGACAGAAGTCCTTATAGTTAAATGATTATTACAAATTACCTCACCAATGCCCTTAGTTTTTGCATATGTATCTCTTCCATCTTTACTATCAGTTTCTATATAGGACGAACCCTTAAGGCCCGAGAAAACACAATCTGTAGACATATGAATCAGTCGAGCATTAATGTTATCCGCTAACTTTTTCAACTTATGCGGTAATAACGCATTAAGAAATATCGTCTTTTCCATACATCTATCAGCCTCATCAATTAAGATACCAATGCAATTGATAATAAAGTCTGGCGAAATCTCCTCGATAGCCTTTAGAAAGTTATATTCATTTGTTGCATCAAGTTGAATAGTTTGGTTATTAGGTTTATTTCTATAAGAAATGTCTTCTAAATCAAAATTAGAATTAGCATCAAGGTAGTTATAAATTTGGTGGCCAATTAAACCTGAAGAACCTAGAATTAAAACCTTAGTAGTCAAACTTAAATCTCTCTATTCCAAACAGTTCTTTTTATAAAGTCAGTATAAGAAAGGATTATCCTTAAAACCTTCTTCGAAACATTATCAACATTGTAATCATTAACAATTTTAATCTCTCTTTTTTCTCTTGATTGAGATGTCACTACTTTCATGGATTCAATTATTCTGTCTTTATTAAGACCTGACATAATAATGGTGCCCTCATCCATTCCCTCTGGCCTTTCATGGGCCTGCCTAATAGTTATTGCAGGTATGTTTAAAATTGAACTCTCTTCAGTAATTGTTCCACTATCTGAAATTACACAAAATGCCTCCATTTGCAATTTATTGTACTCATGAAAGCCGAATGGCTTAGCAAATCTAACTAATTTACTAGATTCCTTATACCCCACTTCTTCAAGTTTTTTTCTAGTTCTTGGGTGTGTAGAAATAATAATTGGCATGTCATATTGATTAGATATTTCTTTTATTGATTCTAATAAATCACTAAAATTCTTTGGAGAATCAACATTTTCTTCTCTATGTATACTCATTAAAATAAACTTTTTGGGAGTTAAGTTTTCTTTATTTAAAATCTCATTTGACAATATCAGACTCATATTGGCATTCAAAACCTCCATCATTGGTGAACCTGTTTTAATAATTTTATTTGCACTTAAACCCTCTGCTATTAAATAATCTCTAGCTTGCTCAGATAGAGGCAAATTAATATCACTTAAGTGATCAACAATTTTTCTATTAACTTCTTCAGGAACTCTCTGATCAAAGCATCTATTTCCAGCCTCCATATGAAAAATTGGAATTTTTCTTTTCTTTGCTGAAATAACACACAAACAACTATTTGTATCACCATATATTAGGAGGGCATCTGGACTTAGATCACAAAAAATTTTGTCTGACTTTGCAATAATATCGCCAATAGTTTCAGCTGGACTTCCCTTGACGGCTTCAAGAAAGAAATCTGGCTTCCTAATATTAAGTTGTTGAAAAAAAAGTTCATTTAACTCATAATCATAGTTCTGCCCTGTATGCACAATTGTATGCTCAGTATGTTTATCTAACTCTTTAAGAACTTGACTTAACTTTATAATTTCAGGTCTAGTACCTATAACTGTAACAACTTTAATTTTTTTTGTCATTATTAAGTTCCCTTTGAACAACATCTAGATTTATTAACTTTTTTATCATCCCATCTAAGTTTAACCTTTCAGTATTATGTGAATGATAATCATCAAGAATAGCTGTCTTAACTTCTCCCTTTGTAAAATATTGGGCATAATTCAAGTCTCGATTATCAGATGGAACTCTAAAATAGTCACCCAAATCTTCGGCTCTTTGAACTTCTTCTCTAGTTAAAAGAGTTTCATATAATTTCTCACTATGACGTGTTCCAATAATTTGTACCTCATTATTGGCATCAAATATATGCAACAACGCCTCAACTAAAGTCTCCAAAGTTGCAGCTGGAGATTTTTGAACAAAAATATCACCTGGGTTTGCGTTTTCAAAGGCAAAGTTTACCAAATCTACAGATTCATCAATATTCATCATAAATCTTGTCATATTAGGATCAGTTATTGTAAGTGGCTTCCCAGATTTAATTTGTGATATAAAAAGTGGTATTACTGATCCGCGACTGCCCATAACATTTCCATAACGGGTTGCTGAATAAGTGTTATTGAGACTTGACTCCCTTGATTTAGCCAACATTAGTTTCTCCATCATTGATTTAGAAAGACCCATTGCATTTATTGGATATACAGCTTTATCAGTACTAAGAACAATAACATTTTCTACATTATTTTGATAAGCAGCCTCTAAAACATTTTCAGCACCAAGAATGTTAGTTTTTACAGCCTCCATTGGATAAAACTCACATGATGGCACTTGCTTTAATGCAGCTGCATGAAAAACATAATTCACCCCATTCATAGCAGAATTTATGCTTTTGAAGTCTCTAACATCTCCAATATAAAATTGAACTTTTTTGTTATTAAGCTTAATTCTCATATCTTCTTGTTTTTTTTCATCTCGACTAAAAATTCTAATTTCACTTAAATCAGAATTAATTAATTGAGATAGGATAGCATTTCCAAAAGAACCAGTACCGCCTGTAATTAATAGAATTTTATCTTTATACATAATAGTTATTTATTATTAAAAAAACTTCAAAATTCAATTATTGCCTATTAGAAAAAGCAATAAAAAATCGATAGTACAGTGATTTTAGTTTATAAATATATGGAGAACCATTAAAAAAGACTTTATTGAGAGATTTTTTAGCATCTATGAAGTTTCCAGTTTTTAAATAAGCTTTCCCTCTTGTATAAGACAGCCACCATATCTTTCCAATTTCTACTCTATCAGAAAATTCCTTAATAAAGTATCTTTCAATTTGAACTAAGTTAAGTAGAATTCTGTTGGGGCTATCAAAATTATCTTCGCCTTGCCAACAATTACCTAAAACTCCATTTAACTTTTTAAATTGCCCAGGTAATTTTGCCAACTTTAACCATAAATGATAATCCTCCCAACCTACGGTACTCAAACTTTCTTCAAACCCGCCAACAGTTAACAAACTCTCCCTTGAAACTACCACTGAAGAGGTAACAAGAGTATTTCCATTAATTACTAAATCCATTATTAAATCGACTTTTAAAGATCTGCATTTGGTAATTACTTTTGACTGATGAGATGTCATATAACAATTATGATAGACAAGGTGAGTATTCTTTTTAATCAAAGATTTAACAGAATTTTCAAGCTTTTCACTTTCCCACCAATCATCAGAATCTAAGAAAGCAACAAACCTTCCTTTTGAATTTTGAATTCCTATATTTCTTGAATGAGCTATAATCCCGCTATTATTAACGCTAATAAATTTTATTTTCTGCATTTTATATTTATTAACAACAGATTCAGTGTTGTCATTTGAAGAATTATCAACAATTATCAACTCCCAATTTTTATACGTTTGACAAAAAATTGAGTCAATAGCTCTTTGAAGGCTTTTAGCTCTATTAAAAGTTGGAATAATTATACTTACAAGATTTTCCATTTATTTACTCAACAAAAGATATTAAGAATTGTTTTTATACCAGCTATCAGTAACATCATGAAGAGACTTGTAGGCTTCCTTTCTTTTTTTTACCCCTTCATAATAGTAACTGGCGAATACATATTTATAAAGTAAAGGAAAATATAAAATTTTATATCCATCAATTAAATTTAATATTTTTAATAAATATTTTGCAATTTTGATAGTAAAAAACAGCCTCAGAGCTTTAATAAAATACTTTACTAAGATATTCGTATGAATAAAGTCAGTTTCAAAATAATATGAATAGGGTAATTTCATTACTGCTTTTTTATTTACGCTTTTGAGTTTAAAGACACCATCCCTAGCGGTGTGAAAAATTTTAGTCGAAAACAAAAAAGAATTATTACTTTCCATATGCTGAATCGAGGCAGGACAGCTCTTAATTTGAACTCCAGATTCTTGAACTTGACAACCAAACTCATTATCTTCCATACCGTAACCAATAAAATCTTCTCTAAAAAATAGATTGTTTTTTTTGATATTTTCCTTCTTAAGTGACATGTTCATTGTAACAATGCTCTTAAAGTCTAAATCTAAATTACTAGAATTTTTATATCTAAACGGAATATGCCTTGAATTTTTATATCTAATATAATTAGATGTTTTAATTAATTCTTTTGGAAAAAAAACATCGCCACAAAATACTGAGCTTGGATCTTTAATTAAATAATTTATATGATTATTTACAAAATTTTTACCAGGTATACAGTCGTCATCTAAAAAAATTAAATATTCAGCCAAAGATTCCTTTATCCCAGTATTTCTTTTAAGTGAGACATTATTATCTACATCAAAATATTTAACATTTATATCTGTAATTAAATTGAAAGACTCGATTAGATTTTTAGTTCCATCTTTACTATTACTATCTATTACAAGTATCTCAAAAATATTATCTTGAGATATTAAACTATTAAGAACTTTCTCAAGTATCTTTACTCTATTGAAAGTAGGAATAATAACTGAAGCTTGATTCATGAAAAGTTTTATTATTTAATAGTTAATGGTTTAATGCGACTAAAGCTATTTTTTGAGTTAGCATATACAATTGAAATCCAAAACGGTAGACTAATTGCAGGATGAAAAAATGAACCCGATGCTACAAATGCATTCGCCATTAATAACATATTAAGCATAAAAAATAATCTTCCAATTTGATCATTTTTATCTACAAAAAGAACCAATTGTGTAGAAAAAAATAATATTAAAAATATCAGTAAATATGGCAATCCACCAATAAAAAATAAATCACCGAGCGCATTATGGGCGCTTATAAAATCCACACCATTATCTGTAATCCCTAAAGTTCCCGCACCTCCTTGCAAGCCAACACCAGTAATATAAGCAATATTACCATATTCTTTCAACATTTCTGATGACCAGTGAAATAATCGTTTTGTTATAGATTCAATTGAGACACTAGGAGAATCCATTAATACCCCTGTTCCACTTGATAAAATAGATTTAGAGCCAATAGTCTGAGTAACAATAGCGTTATAATAGGTCCTAAACTCTTCACTCTGTAAAAGAATTAAAGTTGCAATCGTTAAAAATGATATCAAATAGAATAATGATTTAAAGCTAGTTCTTTGGATAATAGACTTAAAGTCAAATACTAAATAAATAATAATAGACAAGCCAATCATTACTATCCCGGACTTTGCAAGGCTAAAAAATGCCCCAGATAACAAAATAAAAAATAATAGAATCTTTAATAAAAGTTTTTTTTCAACTAGAGCTGTTGAATAAACCATTATTAATCCATAGCCAACAATGGAACCATAAATTGTTAATGATCCCAGTATAGAGGCATATCGATCAAGACGAGCTCTCACAAACCCATCTGCAAACCATGAAATTTCTCCATATATAATTTGATAAATAACTGACAATGCAGCAAGAACATAACAAAATAAAAATATTTTCAACATTACCTTAAAATGCTCTTCTTTTTTTACGAGTATGAAAACTAAGAATGAAAACACCAGAACTAAAAAGAGCCTGGGAATTCCTGGTAGAAAAGCCAAGGATTGCATGTAAATTGCTGACCAGCAGACTAGCCACATCGAATAAAAGAAAAATATATAGAAAATAGATGCAATAAAACCTGATGCTATTGAATAGCTAATGATCACTCTAGTAAACAAGACTCCAAAACTTAAGACAACAAAAAAATGATAAATACTAGAAATATTTCTAAGTGACGATAGAAGTAATAGTATTAAAAGAAAGTTTAAAACATTAAAAATACTTATTTGAAAATTTTTAATCATAAATACAAACTTATTTTTTACTAAACCAATTTTCGTATTTCATCATCATCAAGTCAATTTCATCTAACAATGGGTTTTTTAATATTAATCCTAAACTTAGAGCCTTCTCATTAGAAATATAAAACTCTTTATCAGTACTTTTCTTTGTTAAGTTTTTATAATTAATAATTATGTTTTTGTTAAGAGTTATTGAAGCCCTATCAACTATTAATTTACAGATACTACTTAAGGACCTTGGTTTACTGCTTGAAATATTAATGATTTCACCTCCAAGTTTATTATTTGCTTGATTAAGATAATGAAATGTGGAATCAATGACATCTTGCATCGGTATAAAATCTCTTTTAGTAAACTTATTTGCATAGACCTCTGGCTGTTGATTCATTGAGATTTTTCGACACAAATCATTAGTAATCAACATCCAACAGTTAGTATTTTGATTTAAAGGGCTTCCTACAACATTTGTTAATCTAAAAACGCATGTACTTAGAGTGCCTGTAACATTACTATTAAAAACGAATTCTTCTGCTAATTTATGTGATAAAGCGTAAGAATTAGATGGAAATGTTGGTGAATTTTCATAAATAATCCCTTCTAAATCAGGCCCATAAACATGGGCTGTTGAAAAATATAAAAAAGAACTAACTCCATTTTTTTTAGCTGAATTAAGTATGTTTAGAGTCCCAATTGAATTGATCAATTCTGCTAACTTGGGGTTCTTTTCGCATTCTGATGAATTTAGTGAAGCCAGATGAATTATTGTTTTAACTCCGATACAAGACTTATCAATTGAAGCTAAATCAGTTAAATCAATTTTAACTATTTCGCATAATGATAGTTCAGATGGAACTGATGGACTTACTCTACTAGTTGTGATTCTAACATTAAAGCCTTTATTTATTAATGCATGTGCAAGTCTTGCCCCTAAATAACCTAAACCACCAGTTATAAGGATCATTTATAATTTCCAGGTTTGCCATGGAGCATCCCCACTATCCCAAAGATTGCAAAGAATTTTTTTATCTCTCAATGTATCCATGCTTTGCCAAAAACCTTCATGCTTGAAAGCCATTAATTGGCCATCTATGGCTAAATTTTTTAATGGATCCTGCTCGAATATAGTATCGTCTCCATCAATATGGTCTAAAATTTTAGATTGGCAAACAAAAAAACCACCATTGATCCAAGATCCATCTCCTTTTGGCTTCTCATTAAAAGAGGCAATTGAATCATTCTCTCTAATATCTAGTGCGCCATATCTCCCATCAGGCTGAACAGCTGTCATAGTAATAGCCTTATTATGCATTTTGTGAAAGTTAACCAGAGCTGAAATATCAACATCTGACAAACCATCACCATAAGTTAACAAAAAATCCTCATTACCTATATATTGGCGAGCTTGTCTAATTCTCCCTCCTGTCATGGTATTTAATCCAGTATCAAGTAATGTAACCTTCCATGGCTCACTTTGGTTTTGATGAACCTCAATACTATTATTTGATAAATCTATTGTTACATCACTTTGATGCAAGAAATAGTTTGAAAAAAACTCTTTAATTGTATAACCCTTATATCCAAGAAGAATAATAAAATCATTAAATCCATAGCTAGAATAAGATTTCATAATATGCCATAAAATAGGCTTTCCGCCAATTTCAACCATAGGTTTTGGCTTTATATCTGTCTCTTCACTTAAACGGGTTCCAAATCCCCCGGCTAAAATAACTACTTTCATTGTTTACTCACCCCAATTAAAATCAATATTCTCAATATTCTTATTATCTACTTCATTAGGATCATGTTCTATATTTGCAATATTAAGTAACATTGAATCATTATCCACACCTTGAAAACCCATCCAAATCATTGGAGGTACAGTCAATCTGCAATAATTATCTTTTGAAATTATAATTTCTTGTATTTGAATGTTATGAAAATCCCTATCATCAAATAGAATAAACCTTATCTTACCTTTTGGCACTATTATGTTCAATGTCATTCTCTCATGACGCTTCCATGCTTTTATTGCCCCACTGTCAATTTTTGAAAAATAAGCTTCACCAAAGCCTTCATAACCTAAACTACTGGCTTTCATGGCATGCATTACACTACCTCCAGCTGTGTCAATAACATTCAAGGGAGTTAGTAGAACGTCTTTAATCATGTGTTACCCAAAGAAATATTTCTATATTGAGCTTTCTCTTGATACTGATTGATTTGATGAATTGTAAAATCATACATCGATTGATTCTTATTTTCATAGTATTTTCTATACCACTCAACAGTCATTTCCACTGTTTCTTGAAAATCTAAAGTAGGCTGCCAATTTAAATCAAAGAGTGCTTTGTCACAATTTAACTTTAATAATCCTGCCTCATGAACGTACTTTTTAATTTGAGAAACATCATTCCATTTTACTTTTTTCCAATATTTTGACATTTCATTTATTAAGTCACAAACAGGGTAGTTTTGATTAGCAGATGGTCCAAAATTATATGCTTCACCATGATTTTTGCGGCTATTAGACAAATCAACAGCTAAAGAAATATAGCCACTAAGAGGCTCCAATACATGTTGCCATGGACGAGTTGATTGGGGATTTCTAATATCAACTGTTTCACCATTTGCCCATGCTTTAATACAATCTGGAACTATTCTATCAGTAGCCCAGTCTCCCCCACCTATAACATTTCCAGCACGGGTTATTCCAACCCTTAAGTTTGAATCTTCTTGATTCAAAAATGAAGATACAAAACTTCTAATCGCTAATTCTGCCATTCCTTTGGATGCACTATAAGGATCTTTTCCACCCAAGCGATCAATTTCGCGATAGCCCCAGGACCATTCAACATTATCATAAGCTTTATCACTAGTAATCATAATTGCAATGACTTTTTTATCCACTCTCATTAATGCATCTAACACATTAGCAGTGCCTATTGCATTTGTAGTAATTGTATCTAAAGGAGAATCATAAGATTTTCTAACTAATGCTTGGGCCGCCATGTGAAAACAAAAGTCAGGCTGACACTTATCAACGATACTCCTGACAGCCTCAATATTTCTCACATCAATAACATGGCTCTCAACTATGTCTAAAATCTTTGAAGCTTCAAAATTTGAAGGTGAGGTTGGAACATCTAATGATATCCCCACAACCTTTGCTCCTAGACTTACAAGCCAGAGTGAAAGCCAGCTTCCTTTGAAACCAGTATGACCAGTAATTACAACTGTTTTATTTTTAAATGTGTTATTAAACATATGTATAAATGTTGGATTAATTTCAAAATAAAATGTTATTATTAATTTACAATTATCACTTTGTTCCTGGGATTAATTCCAATACTTGCTTCACTGACATACATAGGTTATCTGACTCAGCTTCATAACTTCTTCCATTAGCTAAGATAGATTTGGCTGTAGCAAGCATAGCAGGATAGGCAGACCTAATCATTTGGTTTGCATAGCAAACTATACTAACCCCCTTAGCCGCCCACTCTTCAGTAGAAACAATATTAAAGCTCGAAGGAACCACCATTAATGGTTGATTTAAATTCATTTGATGATACTTTTCACAAAATTCAAATATTTCATCTGGTAATTTTTTGCGACTATGTATCATTATAGCATCAGCGCCAGCTTCAATATATTCTTGAGCTCTCATGAGAGCATCATCCATTCCAGCATCCAGTATTAAACTTTCTATACGTGCAATTATCATAAAATCATTCGTAACTTGGGCATTCTTTCCTGCCAGTATTTTCTCTTTGAAGTTTTTCACAGAATCTTGAGTTTGAATAACATCATTTCCAAATAAAGAGTTCTTCTTTAAGCCAACTTTATCTTCGATAACAATAGCTGAAACTCCAAGACGCTCAAGAGATTTAACTGTGAATACAAAATGCTCAATTTTTCCACCAGTATCGCCATCAAAAATCATTGGCTTAGTTGTTACTTCAAAAATATGATTAACACTAGATATTCTAGAAGTCATATCAACTGCTTCTATATCTGGCATACCTTTTGAAGTTGAATCAGTTAAGCTGCTAGACCACATAGCATCAAATTCTACATCATTTCCCATTCTATTAACTGAAATAGACTCTGTAATTAATCCACTAATACCATTATGCACCTCATTAACTGTTACAACAGACTTAGATTGAATAAGCCTCCTTAGCATCGAAAGTCTAATTGAAGGAGTTGTGCCAATCGGCCTACTAATTTCATTTAACATGCTAGATGAAATATCCTGAGTATATGAATACTCAACTAATTGGCCTCCAATTTCTTCAAGAATGCTTATCAACTCATCTCTCGTTTTTTTAAGAGCTCCTTCTCGCCAATTATCGCCATGCACAACATAATTTGGCTTAAGTTTTCTTATGTTAGAACTATAGCTTGTAGTTTCTTGAGCAATAACATGAGATACACCTTTTATATTTTCAATAATTAATTTTCTTTGCTCAAAACTCATTGAAGGCAGTCTTTTATAAGAAGCAATTGCACCATCTGTAAGAACAGCAACAGTTAATTCACCAAGATTAGATGCTTTTTGGATGATATTAATATGACCAGGTTGAATTACATCTACACTCATTGCTAAATACACAGTCTTCATAAACTATTACTCCTTTAAATTAATTAAATTTCTTATATATATTACAAACTTCTTCATATTCAATCTTTGTATCTATTTCTCGCCATATAAAATTTTTCACATCTAAATAGTTAATCTTATTGCCATTTCGTGCCAAATTATCTATTGCGATTGTGTAATAATCTTGAAAGTTTCCATCAATAATTTTAGACATTTGATTAACGAGTAACTTACAACCATTTTTACTAATTTTTGCAAGACCTACAAAATTTCCATCAGCTTCGCTTAAGGAAGTAGTAGTAATATTTTCTATAGCATTATCATTTATTGAAACTCTCATAGTGTTTTCTAAAACTTGCGATGTATCTATTGCCATTGAAAAATCGTAATCCAGATCAATGAGTTTTTCAAGAATTGACTTATGAAGAACAAGATCAGCAAATGAAATTATGACATCTTCATCAAGCTCTTTTCTGATTGACCATAAAGTATGAAGATTATTTGTTTTAGAAAAATCCTCATACTGTGAATATTTAACAGAATTTCCAAAATGACTCATTATTAGTTCCTTTTGGTAACCAACAACAATTAATATATTGCTAATACCACATCCACGCAATTGCTCAACGAGTCTATCCAATATAGTTTCATTACCAATTTCTAATAAACCTTTTGGCTTGTTTAAGGTAATAGGATAAAGTCTAGTACCTTTTCCAGCTGCCAGAATTATTGCTTTCATTTTTAATTAACTCAATTAATGTTTGTAAAAAGTACGGATTCGTCTCATTCCTTTAGCGGCACAAATAATACCTTCTTTTTCACCATTTCCTGAATCTCTAAAACCACCAAATGGTGCAGCCTCGGTTCTATATCCAGGAGGGCCATTAAAATTAAATTGACCAACCTTTAACTCATTAGATGCTTTTAGAGCCTTATTTGCATCGCTAGTAATTATTCCACAAGCTAACCTATAATTAGTATCTTTAGCAATCCTTAGTGCATCTTCGAATCCATTGGCTCGAATAATTGGACAAACTGGTCCAAAGGTTTCATTAGAAACTAAGTCCATATTCAAATTAACATTATCTAAAATTGTTGGACTTAGCAACGCTCCTGCTTGCACTCCACCATAAAGTAATTGTGCTCCATTAGAAATTGCATTATCAATCCTGCTCTTAATACTAATTGCCGCAGTTTCATCAACTACTGTTCCCATATCAGTATCAATATTTAAGGGGTCACCAAAATTTAACTTTTTAACTTCAGCAGTAAGTTTAGCTATAAATTTTTCAGCAATTTTATTGTCAACTACTACCCTTCGAACTGCAGTACAACGTTGCCCTGAATTTTTAAAACAACCCTTTAAGGCAAGATCTACTGCAACATCTAATTCTCCATCATCACAGACAATTAAAGATGAGCAGCCGCCGAGTTCTGGTACATACCTTTTAAGTCCGTGCTTTAAATCCATCATTCTTTGCTGGATTGCAAGACCAGCGTAAAGACCGCCAGTAAAAGTAATCATATCGAGCTCAGGAAAGGACAAGATATCATCTAATATTACTAGAGGATCTGATCCTGTTACAACACTAACCATATGCTTGGGCAGCCCACAGTCTAGTAAAATTTCAGAAAGCTTTAAAGCTGAAAGTGGAGTTTTTTCTGATGGCTTTATAACAATTGAAGCACCGGCAGCAATTGCTGGAAAAATCTTATGGGCAACTTGATTCATAGGATGGTTAAATGGAGTGATTCCGACTATTAAATCTAAAGGCTCATTAACAACGGTTAGTTGAGGAATATTAACCTCATCAAGGACATATTCACCAGTTATATCTTTTTCTACTAAACTGCATACTTTTGCACTATATTTTGCACAATTAATAACTCTCCCAACCTCATAAACTGTATCTTGAAGAGAGAGACCTGATTCAAGTGATATTAACCGCGCCAAACTTTCAGTATTTTTCTTCAAATGTTCTGCTGTCTTTAGTAAGATTTCTGATCTCTCTTTAGCAGACAAATCACATTGATAATTCAATGAATCACTAAGAACCTCATGAATCTTAGAGCGACTCATATTGTCAACGCTTCCAACTAAATCACCATTGAAAGGATTTAAGATATTAAATTGAATATTA
>Ga0233427_10001574_pt1 | contig 24030 bp, 19 predicted proteins | sample SI_118_April2016_5_FD_179885 | JGI IMG/M metagenome (GOLD analysis project Ga0233427, IMG submission 179885) | Seawater microbial communities from Saanich Inlet, British Columbia, Canada - SI_118_April2016_100_MG | ecosystem: Environmental > Aquatic > Marine > Inlet | place: Canada: British...
GTGATCCGGTTGTTCCGCCAGGAGCATTGCCGGGTAGCTACGTCTGGAACGGATAACCGCTGAAAGCATCTAAGCGGGAAGCCGGCTCCAAGAGTGATCTCCCGGACCATTAGGTCCCCAAAGGCCGCAGGAAGATTACCTGTTTGATAGGCCGGAAGTGGAAGCATGGCAACATGTGAAGCTGACTGGTACTAATTGGCCGGGCGACCTGACTTAATACAAGATCAAAACCCAAAGAGACCCTCTCACTTGCTCTTATATTCCAAAACCTCCAAATACACGAACTCAGGCTTGAGTGCCGGTGCTTCTGGCAGGGGAGAAACACCTGTTTCCATCCCGAACACAGAAGTAAAGTCCCCTTGCGCCTATGGTACTGCCGGGTTTCCCGGTGGAAGAGTCGGTCGGTGCCGACGCTCAATCCTGAGTTTGTATAATAATCCAGGCGCGTAGCTCAGTGGGAGAGCACTACCTCGACACGGTAGGGGTCGGCGGTTCAATCCCGCCCGCGCCTACCAATGTTTTATTCAAATAGAGAGAAAACTCATAGGAATCCGAAGGTCTCGTCCTCCGACAAGAAATGAAGAATCAACACGAATTAATGATCGGATTCGTGCTAGTGAGATACGGCTTATCGATGGAGACGGTGAGCAAGTTGGTATTGTTTCAACAGATGATGCGCTTGAAAAGGCACGTGTTGCTAATTTAGATTTAGTAGAAGTATCTCCAAAAGCTAAGCCTCCTGTCTGCCGTTTGATGGATTATGGTAAATTTAAATACCAGCTAAGTAAAAAAAATCACGTTGCAAGACAAAATCAGAAAGTTGTTCATCTTAAAGAGGTGAAAATGAAGCCTAAAATTGAAGAACATGATTTTCAATTTAAACTTCGGAATGCACTTCGCTTCCTAGAAGATGGCGACAAGGTAAAAGTTGGTGTCAGATTTATGGGACGTCAAATGGCCCATAAAGATTTAGGTGTAGAATTACTAGAAAAATTTCGGTTTGAAATTGGTGACGATGGTACTGTGGAGCAGCCAATTAGTAGTGAAGGACGTTCAATGCATATGATCCTTGCTCCACCCAAAAAAAGAAAGTAGGAATGCTATGAAAATGAAAACACATCGCGGAGCTGCAAAGCGCTTTAAAAAAACTGGAGGCGGAGGTTACAAGCGGAAACGAGCTTTTTTACGCCATGGTATGCGTAAGCGTAATCAGGATACAAAACGTGTACTTCGCAAAAAAGCAATGGTATCTGCTGCAGACTCCAAGTCTGTAGCTAAGATGCTTCCAAACGGATAAACTGAGATTAATTTTTATGAGAGTTAAAAGAGCAGTCCACGCTAGAAAGAGAAAAAAATCTCTTTTTAAGGCGGCTAAAGGATATCGTGGAGGACGGAGTCGTCTTTTACGTACAGTTAAAGATGCAGTTGATCGTTCAAGAGAGTCTAGCTATCGTGACAGAAAAGTGAAAAAACGGGATTTTAGACGACTTTGGATAGTGAGAATCAATGCTGCTGTCCGTTTACATGGAATGAACTACAGTCAGTTCATTTATGGACTAAAAGCTGCGGACATTGAAATGGATCGTAGAACTTTGGCATATTTAGCCATGGAAGAACCTACATTGTTTGCCCAAGTAGCCGAGGAAGCAAAAACAAAACTGGCAGCATAATTTGTTGAGCGCATCTTATCCAGATGCTCTTTCTTTCTAACTTATCCGTCCATTGCTATTTTAGAATTGATAATATTCCTGACACCATTTGCAATGGTGTTTAGCCAGTCTTTTCCTTTTTGTTTCCCTTCTATGTCCATTCCTTTGATTATAACTGTGTAATCCAATTTACCTTCGGATAATTTTCGAGCAATAGCGTTAGTTAAGGATTCCGGAATCAACAATTCAAATGCTTTTGGTGTTGCCAATTGTTGTTGAATTTTTGGCCATTTTTCCAGTAATTGTCTTTGTTCTGCCGTTTCTTTATTCGATATTTTATTACTACCGCTGAAAATGCTTAGAGATCCTTCCAAAGCTTCCACATAACGACTCAACTGGAAAAGTCGTTCTTGATAATTTAATTCAACTATATTCAGTCCTGATTCATAAACGAATTTTTGTTCCATTGTTTGGGAAATACAACCAATACGTACTTGTTGATACCAGTGGAATAATGCAGTCAACTCCGCAAGTATATCAACCTGTTGTGTAACAATTCCCAATGCTCCTGAAAATTTTCGCGGTTCATAGTCAATTTTGCCTTTTGGTAAAGAATGTCCAAAATTCAATCCCGGCGCAAGTGTGCCATTGATCCTGGCTCCAGCAGCTGTCATCACTCCAAAATCTGCCTTGATTGGACCCAAAAGAGTATTGTTTCCTCCAATAAAAAGACGATCCTGATCCAAAAATAAACCCTGGCAGGCATCACCAAATAAAGACGCAGTTGCTTTATCTCCCCTGATAGTAAAATTAAAATGAATACTCCCGCTGCCAACTTCACTAAAATAACCCAGTTCCGGTCCAGTGCCCCCAGAAATCAAGGCATCACAAAAATTAATATTACTTCCCAAAGTGGTCCAGGGGAAAAGCACTGTCATTTTAGTATCAGTATGTTGGGCAGAGGATGAGTCTTCTTCATAGAGCGATCCCTTCCTGACTCGGAATCCGAATCCGGTTGTAAAATCATTAATCATTGTTTCTTTACCCAAAAAAACTGCATTCTCCGCAACTCCTGAGCCAAGTATAGTTTGAGGACCTACAACTGTATCTTTTAGAGTTACAGGTCCTAAATTTCCTACAATAGCATTTTCCCCAATCCAACTATTTTCTATAGTAGCAGGACCACTAACTCCAATATGGGCAGAGGAGTGAATTTGTGTTTTTGCTCCGGAAATTCTGGAACAAGGATGGATGATGCATCCCGGAAGAATATTTTCAGGTTCTACATCTCGAGAAATGAAAACAGAACTGGAATCCAGAACTTGAACACCTCTTTCTTGGAATTTACGGATTTCTTCAATACTGTAATATTTTGATTCGTTATCATTCATTTTACAAACTTTCACTTAATAAACACACTTGCTTAATTTCAGGATATTACTAATAAAAATGACAGTGTATCGAGGCTGGATAGATACAACCTGTCAACATTAAATTCCCGAAGGATAAGATTTTATTGTTGACCTTCAAAGATGTTTACTGAAATTACCACGGTCAATCCCCCGTTTTCACTGCAAGGGTGTCCGGAAACCTTTAATCACGATCGAAAAGCTGTTTATATGATCGACAGCTCTGATAAATCTTTCGTTCACAAAGCCATTTTTAAAAGCAATTGTTATAAAATTATTCATATATTTTCTGAAATTTGAGAATTGATTTCGCAAAGACTTTGAACAAGATGTTCAAAGTCTTGAATATTCGGTGCAGCATGAACGCTCCAACCGAAATTCCGTACTGCCTTTGCAGTAATTTTACCAAGACAGGCAATTTTTGGTTCTGCAGCCAATGACTCCCAAAAGCCAGATGGTAATATTTGGTGAAAATTTTGAACTGCAGATGGACTTGCAAACAAAATCCAATCCAATTTTTGCTGCTCAAGTTCAGTCAGTAAAAAAGTATAATCTCCTACGACAGGAACATTCCTGTAAACTGGAGTTAAGATGAGTTGAGCCCCCATTTTTTGCAGGGAATCCCGTAGGATTTTCCGTGGAGATTCTGCTTGAATCAACCAACAACGTTTTTTAAATAAATCATGCTGATTAAAAGCATCAATCAGTCCCTCACTTTGAAAATGTTCTGGAACCAGTTCCGGAGTAATCCCGTTGTCAGTCAGAACGGAAGCAGTTGCCTGGCCGACGCAGGCAGTTTTGATAGAAGAAAATAATTGTTGAGCAGAAATTCCCAAATCATTAAGACGACTCAAGCAGTGAGTTACCCCATTTCTACTAGTGAAAACAGCCCAGTCAATGTTTGAAATTTGCTGAACAGTTTCATCAAACGACTTCCATGATTCTGTCGGAATTATTTGAGTCATTTGTGCAGTAAGTACTGAAGCCCCCTGAGCTTCTAGCATTCCGGAAAGAGAAGATTCAGTACTGTCCTGACGGGTTACCAGAAAACGTAGTCCTGCCAGCGGCAATTTTTCAAAATGCTGGTACGAGACTGATGTCATGGTAACCTAAGAACCGAAATAGTGGCTTTCAATTTTTGATATTTGCAGATTACGTTCGGGAGATTTCAGCGGTATAGGCTCCTTGTTCCGGATGACAAGATAGTAGATAAAATAGAATACTGGACCCAATCCAACTGGCGTGTAGAACAACACAAAAAACCTGACAATGCTGACTGGAATGCCCACCGTTTCTGAAAAGTCTGCACATACACCAAAACACCTTTTTCGTTGTGTAGGTCGTTCCGGAAGAGTTCCTTTATATCTCCTGTACAGTCCATATGCTGCCCATAGAGCAAATAACAGTGAAGATAAACCAACCAGGAAAAAAGATAAATTCATCAAAATAGACTTTGAAATTAAAATTAAACGCCTTCTATAGCTTGCCGATAAGCTTTACGGAATCCACGTGTCAGTAATTCTTCAGTGGTAAGACTGTAATAAACTGACATTTCATCTAAAAGTGAATAAAAATCAATTTTCTCAGAATTATTAGTCTGCTGGATAATTTGATGCAATTTTAGCTGTAACTGATCAAAATGCAATTTTGTTTTCTTCTTCACTTCATGTAATTACTGTGTTTAATTTTCTTGAAGAAAAATATATCGTGAGCTGTTACTGGTTCTGATAAGCAGGAGTATCCCTTTCCCCTGATCAATGTCATTGATAATTTCTTTGAAAGTATCAATGTTACTGACAGCTTGACGTTCTGCTTCCTGCACAATCATTCCAGGGAGCAACCCAGATTTTTCTGCCGGGCTTCCGGATTTAACATTACCAATCACAACACCTATTCCGGGCTCAATTCCAAGCTGTTTGGCATTTTCTTCCGAAAGTTCTTCTACTATCATACCCAAAAATTCTACCTGTTCAAGAGTTTGAGTCGGCTCTGGCAAGGTTTTCATCCTACCAATTTTCTTTGGACGTTCATCCAGCTTCAGTTTCAAAAGAACGGTTTTTCCATCCCGGATCAGTTCCATTTCAATTTCAGCGAAAGCCCCCGCGTTTGCAATTTCGTTTCGCAGATGGTTACTGTTTTGGATCAGTTTGTCATTGATTCTGATCACGACATCTCCTTTGAGCATGCCAGCTTTTTGAGCCGGAGTATCCTGCATAATTCCAGTAATCAGGCTACCTTTGGTACTTTTCAGTTTAAAAGCTTTAACCAGATCATGGCTGACATCCTGGATTCCTACTCCCAACCAACCCCTGGAAACAATGCCTTTATCTATCAAGTCCCGCATGATTTTGCGGGCCATATTTATTGGAACCGCAAAACCAATGCCTTGATAGCCCCCGCTTTGACTAAAAATTGCGCTGTTGACTCCGATAATTTCACCTCGCAGACTGACTAAGGGACCTCCGCTATTTCCGGGATTGATGGCAGCATCTGTTTGAATAAAATTTTCATATTCATTGATGCCTACATTGGATCGACCTTTGGCACTGACAATTCCGTAAGTGACTGTCTGGATTAGTCCGAATGGGTTCCCTACTGCAATCACATCTTCACCAACAAGTATATTATCTGAATCTCCCATTGGCAGCACTGGAAGTCCATTACCTTCAATTTTCACAACTGCAATGTCCGACTCAGGATCAGTTCCAACGAGCTTTGCCTTTCTTTCATCACCATTGTAGAGTACGACTAAAATTTCGTCTGCTTCGCCGACAACATGGTGGTTGGTCAGAATGTAGCCCTCTGCATCTATTATTGAACCAGAACCCATACCTTTTTGTCTAAATTCGCGGTTTGGATCTTTTCGTTTTTTTGGTTGTTGATTGTTTGGAGGTTGGAGTTCAGGGAAAAAACGCCGAAAAAATTCATCGTTGTAGAGGTCTCTTGGATTGTTGAGAGAACGACCATCAGGACTACGCATAATTTTTTCGACTTTGATATGGACAACAGCTTTTTGAACATTTTGAACAAGAGCTGCACGTGTTTTAGATCCACGAATCATTCGTTCCAAATCATCAGAGGTTTGGGTAAAGGCAGGAGTACCCCAGAAAAATCCAGTGAACATAACCAATGTGAATATCTTGTAATATTTTTGCATTTAATTTTCTTCTCAATAGTTAAAATTTAATTATGATTAATTTTTGTATAGTATATTATTTAAACAATAATTAATCAATATTTAATTACGTTTTTTTACAATTTTTTAAAAATGTTTTTATGAATATTATCATATCGTGCTTTGTTAGTATCTTCCATCGATTTTTTCCTACAAATTGTCTGTAAAATAAAAGAAGTGCTTTTTTTGCTGGACTTATATTGTTCTATGGCTAGATTAGTATTGTATTGTTTTACAGTAATGAACTTTTTTTATATGGAAAAACGATACTTTCTTAGGCAACCTGTTAAAATAATTTGAAAAGGAATAATGAGTGATATACCAAAAGACAATCTCTACACTCGCGACCACGAGTGGATAAGAATAGAGGGCGATAAAGCCGAAATCGGTATTACTGACCATGCACAAAAAGCATTGGGTGACATCGTTTTTGCGGAGCTTCCAGAAATTGAAGCCGAAATTGATGCTGGTGATGAATTCGGTTCGGTTGAATCTGTAAAAGCAGTCTCTTCGCTTTTTATGCCTTTGAGTGGTCGTATAACCGCAGTTAATAATGAGTTGAAGGATAGCCCTGAATTAATTAATGAAGAATGCTATGACGACGGCTGGGTGATACGCATAGAGCTTTCAAATCCAGACGATTCAGCAGAATTGTTATCACCTGCAGATTACGAAAAATTCTTACTTGACGAAGACGCCTAAACTCTGCGTCCAAATATCCAGAAAGTAAATGAGGAAAAAACATAAAAACATCTTATTCATCACTGCAGATCAGTGGCGTGGTGATTGTCTAGGATGTATTGGACATCCAGTCGTAAAAACACCCAATTTGGATCAATTGGCCAAACAAGGAGTCCTATTTCGCAAGCACTATACTCAAACAGTTCCTTGCGGGCCATCCAGGGCATCCTTATTCACAGGACTGTACGCAATGAATCACCGTTCAGTAAATAACGGAACTCCCCTGAACAATCGGTTTACCAACATTGCTCGAGAAGTAAGAAAATATGGTTATGATCCAACATTGTTTGGCTACACTGACACTTCAGCAGACCCTAGAAAATTACATCAGCAGGACCCCTTGCTCAGAACATACGAAGGGATGATTCCCGGAATAAGCAGCGGAGTGACTTTGACGAACAACCAGCTTCCATGGATTGCTGATTTGATAACCAAGGGTTATGATCCAACATTGAATCAGTGCTCCGTTTTTGATCCTATTCCAAACTATCCCGGAGCAAAGGGACGTGGAGCAACATTTGCTCCTCCAGTCTACCCGGATAAAGACAGTAATGTGGCTTTTTTGACAGATGAGTTGCTCAAGTGGTTAAGTGTTCGTGAGGACGAAAACTGGTTTGCACACCTTTCATATCTGAGTCCGCATCCTCCCTGGATTGCTCCGGAAAAGTATAACAACATGTATGACCCCTCGGAGGTACCAAAACCAATCCGCAGGGAATCGTTGGAGGATGAAGACCGGCAGCATCCTCTTCTCAAAATGCTTCATGAATTAATTCCACGTAGCTTTTTTTTTAACGACAAGCTTATCGAACCTGCAGCATTAATGAGTGATCTGGATGTTTTGCAGGCACGTGCGACCTATTATGGAATAATGTCCCAAGTTGATCATCATTTGGGAAGAGTTATTAATTATCTAAAAAAGTCAGGTCAATATGAATCTACCCTTATTATTTTCACTAGCGACCACGGAGAACAACTAGGGGATCACTATTCATTTGGTAAGTCAGGGTATTTCGATCAGTCTTATTATATTCCTCTGATCATACGGACTCCAGAAATTGCAAAACAATCTTCCGAGGAATCTGTGGTGAGAGGAACCCAGGTTGAACTATTCACAGAAGCCATTGATGTGATGCCAACGATCCTCGATTGGCTGGAAACAGAAATTCCTGAAGAATGCGATGGCAGATCATTGCTACCTTTTTTGAAGGGCAAAATTCCGGATAATTGGCGCACAGAAGTTCACTGGGAATATGACTTTCGGCAAATCGGTTCTTTTCAACCAATGATAGAGCAGCAATTTGGATTGTCCCCGGATCAGTGTTCACTTACCGTTTTGCGTGATGAACATTACAAATTCGTACATATGACCGCCTTGAAGCCCCTTTTGTTTGATTTACAGAAGGATCCGGAAGAGTTTATAAACCTCGCCAATGATCCCAGATACCAGGATATAATGTTGAAATATACTCAGAAAATGCTCTCGTGGCAGATGCTCCATCGAGACCGGACTTTGGTAAATATGAACATGGAGTCCGGCAACCTTGTGAATTGGAAAGGTCCGAGGATTCTGAACAAAGTAGGGGAGTGATGCAGAAAAAATTAGTATCAAAAGATATGACCTGTTCAATAGTTCGTAATGTAATCGATCTTGAAGGTTTGCGACATCGTGCACAACATCCTCAAGCTGGAGCTGTCATAATTTTTTATGGAGATGTGCGTAACCACAGTCAGCAGCAAGAAGTCTCGTTCCTAGAATATGAAGCACATGAGAGTATGGCCCTGAAACAAATTTCACTGGTAATTGATGACGCCCGGCAAAAGTGGGTACTTCATTCAGTAGAAGTTATTCACCGTCTCGGAAAACTTGCAGTAAAAGACTGTTCGATCGCCATAGCCGTAGCAACTTCTCACCGAGGTGATGCTTATACAGCAAGTCGGTATATCATTGATACTATTAAACATTCTGTCCCAATCTGGAAAAAAGAACATTTTGTTGACGGTGTTTCTTCATGGAGCAAAGGCTGCGAAGCATACAGCGTTATTGAAGAAGCTGCTGAACCTCCACCTGCTGTGAATAATGAGGTTTCATAATGCAACTTCAAGTTATCCGCCATGACAAATCAAAGCACCCCTTCATGAGGGGAATGCTGGCCCACAAACTAATGCAACGTGGATTATCCTTTGATCAGGCATATCAAATTTCCAAAGATGCAAAATCTTATTTCCAGGAGCAAATTGAAGTTACATCCGACTCATTGATGCAGTCAGTGGATGAGTTGATAGTGTCACGCTATGGTAAAGGACTCCTAAAGACGCTTACCTCTGAACTGTTTCCTTCAGGAAAACAAATCTGTGTTTTTCGTAGAAACGCAAACTCACCATTTTCTAAAGGATTATTAACCCAGTCGATCACAGCAGCGGGAATCAAACCGGAAGAAGCATACAAAATTGCTTTTGATCTGGAAGAAGATTTGATAAAAAAAGACATCCTGCGGATCAGCAAAAAGAAATTATTTGAGGAGGTTTTCAGGATTATAAAGAAAAATTATAGTTTTCATCTTGCTGGTTTATATAAATTAGCGAGTCGGATAGATGAACTTGACAGGCCAGTGATAATATATCTCGCTGGTGCTTCCGGTACAGGAAAATCAGTCATGTCCACTTTCTTAGCAGGAAGATTGGGTATCAACAAAATTACAGGTACGGATACTATTCGTGAAATAATGCGGCTCGTGTTTAATAGGGATTTACTTCCTTCTCTCCACAATTCTTCAAGCAAAGCAGGAGTTGGAATGCCAAAGGCGCTTGACAAAAATGCCAGATTAATTAGCGGATTTTGTTTGCAGGCCCAGCAGGTTAGTGTGGGAGTGAAAGCTGTAGTTGATCGTGCTGTAAAAGAGCGTACAAGTATGATTATCGAAGGTGTCCATTTGTTCCCATATATGCAGCAAACTTTGCAGGAAGGAACCAAGAGAGCCTATCACATTCCCATCACGCTTTCTTTGATGAATGACAAACACCACAAAGATCGATTTTTAGAACGTGGAAAAGGGAATGAATTGAGAAAAAAAGAACCCTATTTACGTAGTTTTGAAAATATCCGATCTATTCATGAATATTGTATTTCAGAAAGTGAAAACAACGAGATTGAAGTTGTCGACAATGAAGATTTTGACGAAACAACCAACACGCTGATGCAATTAATCATAAATACCCTGCAGGAGCAGGTGAAATCTACTCTTACATCCAAATCCTGACCTTTCTTTGTGCAAAGAATTCCTCGACTGCTATTGAAATTTGACGGCATGGGGGGATCGTCCGATTGTTGAACTGGGGGACAAAATACCCCTGCAGAGAGCAAATCATCCAGTAATGGACCAGATGGCATTGGAAGGGCAATGCGGGGTTGCAGATCCAGTCAGGTCTGAAACTGTAGCTAAAACAGTTATGAGAACTTAGGCAATCCTGTGATTTGATCCACTTAGATTTTCAATTACAAGAGGATTGATTGATGCAATTGGCTGTGGAATGAAAATCATGCCCGGTGACGTAGCTTTTCGTGGGAACTGGGGCTTACACTGGATTGAGAAGGAATGATTGTTGACCGTCGACAGGACGAGTTCGTGAAGAGGCAAAAGAGATGTAGGTTTATAAGTGTGTCCCGGAACTGAACATCGTATAGAGTTAGTGATACGGGGATCAGGGCTTGGAGATTGCCATTCCGGAATTACTTAAAATAAATGACAAAACAAGTTTGCGAACTGCAAAATATTTGCACTTGTTTGAACTTGCGGTAAGAAAATATTTTAGTGCTCCATCCAGTAAATCTTGAACGAAAATCAAAAAAGCTTTTACCTGCAAATTCTATTTTACCCGAGAACCAGGACAAGTTCATGCTTTCCCTATTTTGAAACGCCCCTCCGGTTTAGGTTAGTCCAGTATTTGTGTAACAGGAGATGACACTATTCTCAGAATTGCCAAAGTCACAGGTATGGATGTCTGTAAAAATCTGGTAATGACTGCAAACCAAGATAATGATTTAAATAAAATTTTCGAATAATTTTAAACAAAGACATAATTTTCATAATTTAAACATTTCATGAACGCAATCTCTTTTGATCCTGAAAGTTACTGGCAATCGTCTTTCACATTTAATCATGTCAAGTGCCTTATTGTCTGCAGGGGGCCAATCCGTTTAGAAACAATGAATATATTCAAAGAACTAGGCGCAACCTATGGCATGCTGCTTTCTGAAAAAGACAGTATCATTTTCCCGCAAACCCTTGCTCCAGAATTACGTGCAATTAGAAACCGCCGTAAACAGGTACATCATGTCCCAGATTACATGGGTGCCACAAAGAAGGAAAGAGTTGAGCTGATAGAAAAGGTAATTGATATTTGTCATGAGAATGGTTACACGCATTTATTTGCAGGCTATGGCTTTATGGCAGAAGATGTAGAATTTGTAAAACAAATTGAGAATGCAGAAATTAGTTTCATTGGACCGAACTCCAAAGTAATTCAACAGGCCGGATCAAAGGATGAAGCCAAGCAGCTTGCACGTTCGCTAAATGTTTCCGTTACACCTGGAGAAGACAGAATAGACGCGCTGACTTTATTTCGTAAGGCAGGAAAAAAACCGGATACATATTTCAAAAAAATTATTAAAGATCATAAACTGAGTCTTCCTGAAAACTGGCAATCCAAGGAACTTATTGATCAGGCAGTAAACATTTTGCAAGCTGCATATGTGAAGTCGATAGACCTGTTTACGATTGAAGAATTACAGCAAGAAACTGTTCGGCAAGTTGAGTTAATTTGGCTAGAAAATCCTGGTAAACACATACGCCTCAAACATGTGGGAGGCGGGGGAGGTAGGGGGCAGAGAGTCGTAACTTCTGTAGAAGAAATAGCTGAAGCTGTGATGGCAGTTTTGATTGAATCAAAAGCTGCCGGAGAGGGTGACAACAAGAATTTTCTCATTGAACTGAACATTGAGAATACCCGCCATAATGAAATTCAATTGCTGGGGAATGGAACGTGGTGTATCGAACTTGGTGGACGTGATTGTTCTCTGCAAATGCACGAACAAAAATTACTCGAATTTTCTTTGACAGAAGAAATGCTGGAAGCTGCCGCACGTGAATATGAATCAGCAGGGAAAACCCCACAAGCCAAAGTGTTACGTTCTGATGCAAAAATGTTAAGTTCAATGTGTAAAGAGGCAGAGGAATTCGGTAAAGCACTGAATCTCGATTCGGTTTCAACTTTCGAGTGTATTGTCGAAGGAGATAAACACTTTTTTATGGAAGTAAACACACGGATACAGGTTGAACATCGAGTCACAGAAATGGCTTATCAACTCCAATTTTCAAATCCTGACAATCCTGAGGATACTTTTGTTGTTAATTCCCTGGTTGCTGCAATGTTGTTAATAAATTGTTACGGAGAAAATCTTTCTCGTCCTAAACGTTTGCCACGTTTTGTTTCAGGTGTTGAAGCCCGTCTGAATACGACAAATCCCGCACTAAAACCACATGCGGGAGGAGTCTTAAGAGCTTGGTCTGCTGCAACTCAAAATGAAATACGTGATGACCAAGGGATTGGGATAAGCAATCCTGATACAGGTCTATTGCAACCATACAACTTGGCAGGTGCTTATGATTCAAACGTTGCTCTTTCCATTACACATGGAATTTCACGTCTGGAAAGTTTTGAGAAACTTACTGAAATTTTACGTTGTATGGAAGTCCGAGGACATGATTTGCATTTGAATGTCGATTTCCACTATGGCTTATTACACTGGCTGCTGGGCAACGATCCGATGCTTAAACCAAACACACGTTTTGTATCTTCGTATCTGGCACTTGCTGGAAAATTGAAAAACTTTTGTGATCAAATAAATCTGGATCTGGCCTGGAAAATTAAACGTGATCAGGTCCAAAAAAACTACGGCAGTGATGGGCTCCAAATTTATGATCAAAAAATAACTCTTATCTTGCGGCCTCTTAAAAAGTTGTTGAACAACACTCACTTATTGATAGGTTGGCTGTCTTTTCAGAAATCAAAAAACCTTCAAGGCAAACTTTTAACTTTACAGAATCCTGTACAAATTTTAGCCGACCTTTATCATTTCTTACGTCTTGAGCAACATTCTGGAGTTCCTCCAAGTGAGCAGATCTGGAGCAACGATCAAAAATTACTGGAAACTGCCTTTGCTTTTTACAGTGAATTAAAAACCAGATTTGGAAAGACCGATTTATCATGGCAAGAGTTGAGTGAAATACTGAGTACAGAAAAACCTCCTACAAAATTTAAATTGGGTAAAAACCTAAAATTGTGGGAGGGTATAAGTGCAGCCCACAAAGGGCATCAAATGAGTATGGAGTTATTGCAGCTTCCGTCAATTCTTGCAAAAAAAGCAGGTTATTATGATTTTCGAGTTAACAACACTCTGGATGTAAAAATTCCTAAAGAATTTCAGGATCCTGAGTCTAATCGAGAATTGATTGCGAAACTTGCACCCCTGCCGTCTGCAAAGAGCAATGAGATTTTAGCATGTACGGGTGGAACATTTTATTCGCGTGAAACTCCGGAAGCAGGCGAATATGTCAGGGAAGGTCAGCATGTTGAAGAAGGAGACGTATTAGGGTTGCTGGAAGTGATGAAAATGTTCAATCAAATTCGTGCGGAGTTCCCTGGAACAATTCGGAAAATTTGCATTGATGCCGGTACAGGACAAATAGTTGCCCGGAGTCAAGTACTTTTTCAAATAGATCCTGACATTCCACCTGTTTGTGAAACTGAAGAAGAACTTTTCAAAATTCAGCAAGAACAGACAATTTCCTTAATGCAAAGCATTATTCTCGCCAACTGAAGTCCTGTATGATTCAATTTGAACTTGAGGCAAAAGACCATAATTCCCGTGCAGGAATTTTGAAAACTCAACATGGTACAATCCATACACCGGTTTTTATGCCAGTTGGAACACTTGGAACCGTCAAGGCCTTGACCCCTGAAGAGGTTCATGAGTTAGGTGCCGAAATAATTTTGGGAAACACCTACCATTTGCATCTTCGTCCCGGTGATGAACTGGTACGCAAGTTGGGAGGTTTGCATCATTTTATGAACTGGGATGGACCTATTTTGACTGATAGCGGCGGATTTCAGATATTTTCATTGGCTAAACTGCTTAAGCTTGATCAGTCAGGTGTAGTGATACGCAGTCATATCGACGGCTCAAAAATAACTCTCACACCTGAAATTTCTATTGCTATTCAGCAAAACCTGGGGTCGACAATCATGATGTGTCTAGACCAGTGCCTTGAACTGCCTGCAACCCGACAAGAAATAGAACGCTCGATTGCCCTGACTACCAAATGGGCACAACGTAGCAAAGATGCCAGCAATCAAGGTTCAGGAGTTTCAGGAAAACAAGCGTTGTTCGGAATTGTTCAAGGTGGAGGTGAGTTGAATTTGCGTGAGCAAAGTTTGGAGCAAATGGTGAATATTGGCTTTGACGGCTATGCAATTGGCGGTTTAAGTGTAGGAGAAACAAAAGAGGAAATGTATAGCGTGGTCCATCATATTGCGGCAAAAATGCCTGCTCAAAAACCAAGATACCTTATGGGTGTAGGAGATCCGGAGGATTTGCTGGAAGGAATTGAAGCAGGAATTGATATGTTTGACTGTGTGATGCCAACTCGGAACGCCCGTAACGGCTCGCTTTTTACTTCACACGGAAAAATTAGTATTAAGAAAAATAAATACAAGGAAGATCCAGCTCCACTGGACCCGGATTGTGCTTGTTCTACTTGTAAGAACTATTCCCGTGCTTATTTACGTCACCTGTTCAAAACCAATGAAATATTGGGTATGAGACTCAACACCTACCACAATCTGTTTTTTTACATCTCCCTCGTTAAGCAGGCACGTAATGCAATCAAGGAGAAGTGCTTTCCAAATTTCAAAAAAACGTTCTTACTTAAATACCGGAGCTGAATTGAAGGAGTTTATAAATGTGCGGTAGATTTGTTATAATAGAGAGCGAGGAAAAAGTGATGCGGACTTTCGAAATCCAACAATCTGAAATGATGCTAGAACCCCGCTACAACATTTGTCCTGCTCAAGATATTCCTGTGATTGTCCAGCAGGATGGTTTACGTAGTTTGGAAATGCGTCAATGGGGTTTTATTCCTTTTTGGGCCAAAGAACCAACACCCATGATCAACGCACGTGCGGAGACGGTTTCAAAAAAACCTTTCTTTCGGCAAGCATTCCGGAAACAGAGATGCCTGATTCCAGCCACCGGTTTTTATGAATGGGCTAAAGAGGAAGGACAAAAACAGCCCTATTTTATCAGATTGAAATCGGAAATTATTGATAAGGGGAATAGTATGATGGCATTTGCAGGATTATGGGATTCCTGGACATCACCCGAAGGAGAACTACGGCGTACATGTACCATTTTGACAGTTGCAGCAAATTCATTAATGCAGAAAATTCATCACAGAATGCCAGTTATATTGACTCCGAATAACGGATTGAGCTGGCTCGATCTTTCTCGAACAGAAACCACACAAGAAAAATTCCTTATTCCTATTTCTGCTGAAAAATTGGAAGTATGGAAAGTTTCCAGAAAAGTCAGTGTCCCCACATTTGATAATCCGGACTGCTTGAAGAAGCTTGATGATTCTGTAACTGACGAAAAAAATCCTGAACCTCCTGAAGCACAAGCTTCACTTTTTGATTAAAGCTCTTCTACAATTTTGACTTTGTTGGAATGCTCAATGCGGAGCAGAGAATTTGCTCCAGTGTTTTGAAGAGTTGCATGAAATTGATAAACCATTTTTTGGCGCAATGGCCTGAACTTAACGATTAGTGATGATAATTTTTCAATTTTAACCACCTCTCCCTCATCCATCACTTTAACAAATAAGTAATTTGGAGTATTCAACTGAGCAACTGCCTGGAACTCAAGCTGCTTTGTTTGCCCTGAAATTTTTCCAGAAATTTTCAGTTCTGTACCAACTGCAAGCTGACGACTGGTTGTGGCAATGAGTTTTGGGTTATCAGAGTTGAAATTCAGTTTTTTCCGCAAAGTGACCAATGCATCCAAACGTTCCTCATCAATTTTCTCTAAATCATTTAGAATTAACTCAAAAGTTTCAACATTAGTGCTAATTTGAAATACTTCCTTTTCTTTCGTCATCCGCGACATTTCCCAGAGTAAATTCAGTTCTACTTCAGTCAACTGATATTTCTGCGTCATCTCGGTTTTCAACTGAGTTTCTGCTAAATCATATAGACGTTTCTTAAATCCATCAATTTGATCCTGATCTGAAGTGTAATAGATGTTTAGGTTACCTCTATCTGTATCCTCCCAAAAAGTTGGTCCAGAAAAAAGTAGGCGGTTTGAAGTCATTTCTATGACTTGAGAAAAAGATGCTTCTCCTAAAGTCTGAAGATCATCCAGTACGTCTTTGGCAATACGTTCTACAAAATCAGTCATTCCTTCCCGCTGATAGAATAAGGCCAGTCCAAATTGTAAGACACGTACACCATTGTTGACAAGCACACCACGGGCAAGATCTTCTTTATTAAAATCTGGAGGACTATCCACCTGAAGTATTTCACTGAGCATCCCATTCTGTAATTCTTTGTCCCAGTCATCATGATAAATCTGCTCCAGTACTTTTTTCATTTCTGTGGCAATCACATCCACTATGAAATACATTGCAGGACTGTTGCTTCCATGCTTAAAAATTTCTATTCCGTAAATCCGCAAATACATGAAACAACGCTTTACGTGATCTGTCTTTTTATGCTCCACCAAATATCTGATAAAATTCCCATAATAAAATCCAAGGTTATATAGGTTCCGCGGTTCATTGTTCCGGACACCATGCTTTATTGCAAAACGCAGTAATGTATTGAAACGAATGATGATAATGTCAATCAATTCAGTATTATCCTCTCCAATTGCAGTTAAACCTAAATTAGCCATTTCACCTGCAACCATCGAAGATAAATCAAATTCACCATGTTCAAGTAAGCGAATATAAACATTGCCCAGCAGACGGAAGCATTTCTGTTCATAAAAACTTTTGTTGCGTTCCATCTCTCCAAATTGACCCACCATAGTTTTGAAAGAAATATCAGTGCGAACTTTTGGAGAAACTTTGAAGAAACCGGGAGCAATATCACGTTTGAGACGTATGTAATTTTGAAGGGTCACACTCATATCGTGAACAATATCTGCCTTCAACTCCTTGAAAGAAGAGAATTCAAGAATATCGTCAAGTTGATTAAGTGCCTCAAAAATTGTGTATTGCTGATATTCAACGACCTTTGGGATATGAGCCAACGCACGGTTTCTCGAAGAAGTGAGCGACCTGATCTGGTCCAAATTGTTGTGATAAATACGGTAAATGATGTTGGTAGGTTTGGTGTAGCGCAGAATGTAGAAAACATAGGGGAAGGCGATGATTGTACAGATTGTCAACAGGAAATGGGTGTTGAAAATCCGACTTGGTTCACGAACCAGACCGATTTCACCATATATTTTAATGATTAATGCATGTACGCCGGAAATAATTAGTAACCAGATGTAAAGCAAACTTGGGATATCTCTCATGTAGAAATCGATCAGTTTCGGTATGCTTTGAGACGCAATCGAAATCACCAAAATAAGTGTCCCCAGAACCATTCCCAGCAGAGCTTGCCAGACTTCAGGAGCAAATCCAACATCGAGTTCCGCAAAACCTCCTGGATGAACACCTGATAGTGACTCTACCAGTTCTACATACGGCACAAAAAGGAAGTCCGAAAAAAGTTTGTCACTGATCGTAACAAGAAAGAGAATGATTATAAAAGAAGCAACAGAGCGGCGGGCATCAGCATAAGCTATCAGACGATATATGAAAAAACTGAAAGAAACATTCGTACTTTTCTCCTCTGTAGTTACTTCGGAATTTTCCTCCTGATTTTCTGTCGAATCGTTCTCTTCCTGAAGTGCCGTGTCCTTGTCCATAAATTACTGATGAATGTGCTGCTAAATGAAAAAAGCCTGAAATATTATTTAGATTGCTGAATTGCGCTCACTCCCGGAAGTTCTTTGCCTTCCAAAAATTCAAGTGACGCACCACCTCCGGTTGAGACATGAGTGATCCGTTCACTGAGTCCAAATTGTTGTATCGCTGATGCGGAATCTCCACCTCCAATAATTGTCACAACACCTTTTTCAGTCACTTCCGCAAGACATTGTGCGATTGCGAATGTACCCTGAGCAAAGGCTTCCATCTCAAAGACCCCCATAGGGCCATTCCAAAGGACAGTTCCTGATTTACGTACAGAGTCGCAAAATGTTTCAGCACTTTTTGGACCAATGTCCAAAATAAGCCAACCATCCGGAGCACCTTCTTCTACAGAAACAATGCAAGTTGAAGCACTTTTGTCAAAACTGTCAGCAATTATCGCATCCACAGGCAACAGGAGTTTAACACCTTTTTCCTCTGCCTTCTGTATAAGTTCTTTTGCGAAATCCAAAGAGTCTTCTTCCAACAGGGAAGCTCCAATTTTGTAACCTTGAGCTTTCAAAAAAGTACAGGCCATTCCTCCACCGATGATTAAAGTTTGAACTTTGTTTAACAATTTGTAGATAACTTTAATTTTATCGGATACTTTTGCCCCTCCTAGAATTGCAATAAAAGGTCTTGCAGGGTTCATAACTGCTCCACCAAGAAACTGCAGTTCCTTACGAATCAAATATCCGATGGCAGATTCCGGAATAAATCCTGTAACTCCTGCAGTAGAAGCATGGGCCCGATGTGCCGTTCCAAAAGCATCATTAACATAAACATCGCCCAGTTTGCCCAATGCTTTGCAAAACTCAGGATCATTTTTCGTTTCTGCTTTATGAAAACGTAAATTTTCCAGCAAAAGGACTTCTCCGTTTTGCATCCCTTCAATCAGAGCCTCAACCTCTTCACCAATACAATCTTTAGCAAAGGTTACAGGCTGCCCGAGCAACAGTGACAGCTCTTCCGCGACCGGGTTTAGGCTCAGGCTCTCGACCCGCTCTCCCCCCGGACGACCCAAGTGCGACATCAAGATCGCTTTTCCTCCTTGCTCAACGATGTACCGAATGGTCGGCAAAGCGGCCTCAATCCTCCCATTGTCGGTAATTTGCAAATCTTTGTTGATGGGCACATTAAAATCAACACGTGTCAAGACACGTAATCCATTAAGTTTTAAATCTTCAATAAAATTTTTTTCGGTAATGCCCATTTTATTCATTTCCGATTTTTAAAGAAAAATTATTTAATCCGGCAAAACCGTCGAATTTTTTGATTCATAAAAGGACAGACCTAAAGTTACTTGCACAAGACTATAACTTTTTTGCCTGCTCTCGCAAGATAGATTTGCGAATTTTTCCCGTGGAAGTTTTAGGAAGTTCACAAAAAACAACGTATTTGGGAATTTTGTATCCTGACAGAATTGTCCTGCAAAACTCAATCACCTTCTGTTCATTTAGCGAACAACCGGTTTTCAGTGAAACAAAAGCGCAGGGAACTTCACCCCATTTTTCATCCGGACGAGCCACTACGGCAGCTTCGAGTATGTCCTCTTGCTGGTAGAGAACGTTTTCAATTTCAACACTGCTGATATTTTCTCCACCAGAAATAATGATGTCTTTGCTGCGGTCTTTCAACTCAATGTAACCATCCGGATGAATTACTCCGATGTCACCGGAATGGAACCATCCGCCTGCAAAAGCTTGTGCTGTAGCTTTAGGATTTTTAAAATAGCCTTTCATGACTATATTCCCCTGCATCAATACTTCTCCCATTGTTTCACCATCAGCCGGAACAGGTTCCAGCGTTTCCGGATTCGCAACTGTCAATCCTTCCAGCACGTGATAACGCACACCCTGCCTGCCTTTAAGTTGTGCCTGAGTTGTTTTGTCTTTTTCGTTCCAAGCCTCCTGCCATTCACATACAACAGCCGGTCCATAAACTTCCGTCAGCCCATAAACATGTGTAACATTAAATCCGGCTTCTTCCATTTGGGCAATAACAGTCGGCGGCGGCGGTGCAGCAGCCGTCATAATTTCTACCCTGTGCGGCAATTCCCGCTGCTCTTCTTTAGGCGCATTGCTGATCATGTTCATCACAATCGGTGCACCGCAAAAATGAGTAACATGGTGTTCCGCAATGGAGTTATAAATGTTTTTTGCAGTTACTTTTCTCAAACAGACATGTGTCCCGCCCAGCATTGTGATTGTCCACGGGAAACACCAGCCGTTGCAATGAAACATCGGCAGAGTCCAGAGATATACAGGACGGTGAGGCATTTCCCAGGCCAACACATTCCCGGTTGCCAGCAGATAAGCTCCGCGTGTGTGGTAAACTACACCTTTCGGAATTCCAGTTGTTCCGGATGTGTAATTCAGTGAAACTGCCTGCCAATCGTCTTCCGGCAGCACTGCTTCAAACTCCGGATCACCCTCTGACAAAAAAGCTTCATATTCAAGCATACCCAAATATTCTCCGGAATCCGTTTCCGGATCATCAATGTCAATCACCAGGATGTCCCGCTTCACTTTGGATAAAGCCACTTTGATCTGTGGAGAACATTCCCGGTCGGTCAGTAAAACTTTTGTTTCCGCATGCTCAAAAATATTAGCCAGCGTTTCTGCTTGCATCCGTATATTTAGAGTGTTTAAAACAGCACCTGTCATCAACACCCCAAAATGTGCTTCAAAAATAGCAGGAATATTTGGAGCCATTACAGACACTGTATCACCCTTGCCTATACCACGTTTGCTCAAGGCTGAAGCAAATCTACAACATCGGATGTATGTTTCCGCCCAGGTCCAACGATGCTTCCCATGAATTACAGAAGTGCGATGTGGATGGACGAAGGCAGTACGTTTTAGGAACGTAATTGGTGAAAGCGGAGTGTAATTTGCAGAATTTTGCGGAAGACCGGTTTCAAAAGAGTCATGCATGCTTGTTTTTATACAACATGTGGATTGACTGTTTTTATACTAAAAAGAAGCTTTCACTAATAAAAAAATGAATCCGATTATCAAAAATGATATTTTTGTAATATGCCGTCATTTCTATGAGTGTGATTAGTATATACAGGTTTCATACTCATAGCATAAATTAGAAAGTGGTAAAGAGGCGGTTATACAGTTTTTTTGCAAATTGTTTGATTAATTCACGTATGCTTCCAGAAAGTGAAACACTTGAAACAGTGTCTGAGTCATTGCCTCCGGATTCAGAAAGTTTAACTTGGAGCGTTTTCTCCTCCCACACCTTACTTCCAGTACGCACGTCTTCCAAAATTACCTCGCCTTGTAATATCGCTTTCACACCTGTTGAAATCTGGTCTTTGCTTAATCCTGAGGAACTCGTTTTCAATTTTAGCAAAGTAATTTTCAGTCTGAGATCCGCCTGTCCTGAAGTCAATATTTTTACTGAACTGTTTGAAAGCAACAAGCGACTCAGTTGCTCAACTAAATCTGTTTCTAAACCTGCTTTAAACGTCTGATTTTGGATTGGAAGAAGTGCAAGAGTTTGTGCTTCGTTAGGCAGTACCGGATTACTTCCTTCAATTACATAACCGCATCCGGACAGCAACAGTGCAATTGCAATCCCAAAAAAATAATTCGAAAATAGAACCCTCTTTTTAGTAGCAGATTTAACAGAACGATACAGTAAGTTTTTCAAGATAACCCTTTGACTATAGTAACCTTTTTCTTATGGAACACTTACAAATAGCAGTAATACATAGTTCTTTTTGGTATTTTTCTATTTTGTTTTGTATGTACAAATATTCACGTAATTTAATCGGTTCTTGCCGGGTTTTATTATATATTTTATAGATAAACCAAAACAAGAACACCAGTATAAGTGTATAACTGTACTCCTTGCGGCATTTGCGCCAACTCATAACCTCCAAAAAAACCTATCAGAGGAAACTCTCCCAGCGTTTCCATAATTAATTGCGTATCCACATTTTGTCGTCCATAAAGCGCTTCGCCACGAGATGCGCAATTAAAATAAATTCCAAAAGTTGGTGTATTCGTATTTTTGTTTTTCAAACGGAAAAGCATTGCCTGCAAATCTTGTTCAGCAGTGGCATTGTTGCGATAGGCAAAAGAAACAACTCCGCCCTCGTGAACAATTTGTGATGTGCTGATGCCTTGGGATGCAGCGTCAATCCTGGTAACATGTCGTGCCATAGAGCCTTCCCCGGTGAAAACAGGCTGCTCAGGATCAAGGGGGAAACTTAGCAACAGTTGCTGTGCTGCCAAATCCAAATTTGAAAATCCCAATTCATTAGCTACTTCGTTAAACACTTCCAAAGCGGGTTTCCCATCGAGTGAAAGGATTAGATCGTCTTTTGTTTCGGTGATAAACATTGGCTCTTCGAATGTCGCACAGGACTGTGTTACCCCCGCATTAAACTCAGACACACCGTCTAAGGCTAATCCACTTGCACCATTGAGAGTAACAATATCTGGACCAAATTGAATGGAAGTTTCCTGGCTACCGTCATTACAAGATCCTGCTCCAAATACAGACGGATTGTTTTTGAGAAAATTAAACATATTGATAAAATTGTGCGGTTGATGCTGATAAACATCCGGAAAGAAGAAAAATAGTGGTTTCTCACCTCCAAAGCCTTCAAGTGTTTCACGGAATTGTTGAGTAACCCCAGCACTGTTTTCAAGTTCCTGGTATTTCGCTATCGCGAGTGGACGTAGCTCCGGGGTATAGCCCGCCATTAAAACTAATCCTGGACCACTTGATATTTCTCCTAGTACTGAAAGCACTCCCATTCCACTGCAACCGGTGATACAATCACAATTTGTTTGCTCCCGAATCAATTCATGCAGACGTCCTGCATGGATAAAATGTGCAGGAGTAAAAAAAATCAGCACCCAATTCACTTTAGGAAGCTTTGCCTGTTTGACTGCTGAGTCCAATACTTCTGCAATTGCAAGATCCGGATCAGTCTCTTTTGAAACACCTACACCAATTCGGTTCACAATCACTTGTAAGTATCAGATTAAAAAAACGTGGCATCCAGATTGCTCTTCAACATAAACACCAGAAATTTTTATAGTGAGTTAAAACAATAGCTGGATTTTTAGCTCGGACAAACGTTTGACTTATACAATAATCCTAAGATTCCTCAAACTGCGAATTTTTTCCATGTTATTTCCAACAAAGTCTTTATTTTTATTTATAAAATTTTCCATTCGCAAGTATTTTATTAAAATTATTTTCGTGGTAGGTACAACAACTGTATTGGGCTGCAGTGGAGCAGTCTGGAAAAATCATGGAGACAGTTGTATTCACATTTCTGAGAAACCACCTTTGCGCCGTGTAATAAATTACAGTGATCATGAATTATGCGGACGCAAATTATCACCTCGCAACGCGCCGAATCCACTGACACGTCCTTAAACCAAATAAGATAAAGGTCAAAAACTCCCAGCAAATCTTGAAAATAACCTGTAGACCAATCCGGTTATTAATAAAATTAACTTAAAACAGTACTTGTGGAAATAATTTCAGCTTCTAAGGAATTGTGAAGTGCACCCGTGATACGAACAGACAAAAGGTCTCCTGCTATAGCACAGGAGTCGTTTATGTGAACTGAGTGGTTACCTCGTGTACGTCCAGTGATAGAGTTTTTACGGTAATGTTTCCCTTGAACCAGGACCTCTTGAATGGAGCCAACCAGGGCTTCATTTTTTTCCTGAACGATTTTTCCTTGAGTTTCAAGTAAAATTTGGAGCCGCTGTGATTTCTCATCTTCTGCAAGATGTTCAGGATATTCTGCAGCGCGGGTTCCTGGACGCGTTGAATATTTAAACGAATAAATTAGATCAAAACGTATGGTACGCACTGCCTCCATTGTCATTTCAAACTCTTCCTCTGTTTCTCCAGGAAAACCCACAATCAAATCTGTAGAAAGCGTAGCCTCAGGAAGTCGATCACGCAACATAGCTACTTTTTCATAAAACGTTTCC